>QWBY01000877.1_pt2 | contig 19541 bp, 21 predicted proteins | sample 1972471 | NCBI WGS metagenome assembly QWBY01 (sample SAMN09866722, study PRJNA288562) | Human gut metagenome isolate term6_stool, whole genome shotgun sequencing... | reverse complement strand
CATATAGTCGCGAGGTCTTTATACCATAGTTTTAATTTTATAATAAACTCTCTTTATATTGTTCTTAGTGCTACCTTTTAAACTTAACTTCTCTTAGCACTTCTTTAAGTCTTGCATCATTTCTTAGCGCCTTGTGCCACTTAATCTTATCTATCGCCATAGCTATATCATCTTGCACGGCGTGGTTCACCCACTTATCTTTGTTCTTCTCATCACTAGCATCTACTAAGTAAGTGTTGCTTGCGCTTACTACATCGTAGTAGCTCCACATACTATTATCTACGTCTAGATATCCTTTAAGACTGTCCTTCATTTCATCGATATATTTTTTATCAAGTGGTCTTTCAAAAGCTCTGTTTAGTATCGAAACAACTTCTTCTCTTGTGATTACTCTGTCAGGATCAAAGTCTGCGATATGCTTTTGATAAATCTCTAGCCAATTCTTTTTAGCCGCCGCATTGATTTCATTCTTTGCCCAATGTGCCTCTTCAATGTTCATTATATTTTCTTTTTCATCAGCTAGCTCTTGGTATCTCTTTATAGTTGCTATAAGTTCTGCTTGTGTAATCTCTTTATCAGGCTTGAACTCACCGTCATCATATCCAGCGAAGATGCCCTTTGCGGATGTCTTTTGCACTGCGTCATAATACCACGCACCTTCTTTTACATCTTTGTATGCTTTGTAACTTAAAGGTATATTGGCTTTATCATAGTCTAGAATGTTTGCAAATATTTGAGCAATCTCCGACCTTTTGATACCGCAATGCGGTCTAAACTTGCCGTCCCCATCGCCAAGCACGTAGAACCTATATAGGTCTAGCTCTCTTATTTCTTGCCTTGGCTTATCTTCTTTATATACGTAGTCAATTGTTCTTTCTTCTTTTGCTTCCGGCTTTACTTCTGGTTTTGGATCTGGCTTTCTTGTATTAGTTATAGTTAGAGCAGTATCATCAACTGTCTTTTCATACTTTTCAGGAACTTTCTCTTCATCAACTGTGAATATATATTCATTGCCATTTGTATCTGTTGCGTCAAGATCTTTCCATGTATATACATATTCGCTACGCACTTCACTTGTATTGTTTGAATTTGTAGCATCTGCCTTTTTAATGTCTACTGTTCCATTAACTTTAACTTTTGCTCCATCCTTAACTTGTCTATACAAAGTTAAAACAGCTTCTTTATGTTCATCTTTTGTTCCGCCTAGCCAAACTTTCTTTGCGATAACACTTCTCTTGGCAATAGGCTGAATCTTTTTCATAAGTGAAGTGTATTTTACAGTATAAGTATTTCTAGTCTTTGTAATTTCTTTTTTATAACCATCAACATCTTGAGCGTCAACATTATATTCAATCTCTCTACCATTGTCATTCTTATACTTTTTAAATGTCTTAGTCCAATTCTCTGCCGCACTTACTGTGTTCTCATCTTGCGCTTCTCTATTTTGTCCTAAGGCGGCACTTGCTGCTCTTGTTGAGTTATTGCTAGCTGCAGGTTTTATCTCAACCGTAACGCTACTAGGTCTTATATTCATCTCATTGTCATTATCGTCCCACTCAATATTAATAGGAATATCAACAGTAGCAGGTTTGTGTTTATAAGTTAAAACATAGCTTCCATCGTCATTCTTTTTTGAGATTATTTCATATTCATCTACAGCTTGTCCATTTAGCTTATCTTCTCTAAATCCAGATGGTCTATTAGTAAATTTAAGGTCTTGCTCTGATTCTGGCCTTTGTGGAGCTTTAATAAATTTATAAAGATTATTACCACTACCTAATCCACTAAGCTCTAAGTAGATGGGGTCACTAGGTCTTAGGCCGTCTCTGTCATTATCGTCATCCCAAACTACTTTAATGTCATTACTATCATATAAAAAAATATCTCTTCTATCTGAACTAGCACGGCCGCTTCTACCATAACTCAAACCGTATCCTCCATTACCACTTTTTACTATTGCAGATTCTTGAATTATAGCAGTAGTTTTAATATCAATATATAGTTCATTATCTATACTTCTAAGTTTATCTAATGGTTTTAGTCCAAATATTATTTCAGCATAAAAATCGCTACTTTTTACTGTATACTCTAATTTATTCAAGCCTGGCACTATATCACTTATATTGTATGATTTTCCATCAAGATAGATCTTAATAATTACAGTTGCACTATCTTTTTTGTATTTTATACCTTCAGAGAAATAATCGCTCAAGATTAACGATGTAAGTTCTTTTTGAAAAATAGTACTACTTAAAAAATTAACTTCGCTACCTACTACTTTTTTCTTAAACTCTTCATATTCATTCCTATCATCTCGCACAGCACCTTCGTTCTCTGCATAAGTGCTATACCCTAGACTCATTAGCATTGCCATTATCAATAATAAGCAAACAAACCTCTTCATTTTATTACCTCCTTCATATAAAATCCCCCACATAGCGATATTACTATACAATCGTATTATATATTAAATCTTAATAATAATCAAGCCATATATAAGTATACACATATCTAGCTTTGCAAAATAAAATACCCTCTAAGCAATTTTAGAGGGCACATCAACATATTAACTTTTCTTTTTAAGTCTTCCAAGGTTCTTTTGATTGTATAAGAACAGTATCACTGCTGAAAGCAGTATTAGGAAGATACCTATATACTCTATAGGTTCTATCTTGTCTTTAAAGATAATGAATCCTAGTATCGCTGAGAATATAACTGAAGTGTAGTTGTATATACTTACTTCGCCTGCTGGTGCATATAGGTAGGCAATTGTTAATAGGTATTGACCTAGTCCACCGAAGACTCCTATAAGTAATAGCCATAGCCAATCTATAGGTAGTGGGTTCTTATATGTTAATACTAGCGGTGCAATTAAGCAAGCACATGTAACTGCGCCAAAGGCTAGCATGATTCTGTATGGGTTCTCAGTTTTTCCAAGTGCACCTATTATAGTATAGGCGCCTGCTGCGAAAATTGCTGAGAATATACCTGACAAGGCTGGAATTAGATTGTAGTTACCTGATGGGTTTGTTACGAAGTACGCGCCTAAGAAGGCAACGACTAGTGACAAAATATGAAATCTTGTTAGCTTTTCATTTAAAAATATTGCAGCAAAGATCATTACAAAGAAGGGTGAGCTCTTTTGTAAGATGGCTGCGTTTGCTGTTGGCAGATTCTTTGTTGCATAAAAATACATAACTGCTCCAAACAAGCCTAAAAAGCCTCTAAAAAATAAAGCTACTCTGTGTTCTTTAACAGGAACTAGACTTTCTCCATGTTTTTTAAGCATCACAATGCTAAATATTGATAATAAGAAGTTTCTAAAAACTACTTGTAAAAATATACTTACGCTTTCTGATGTAAGCTTAACAGCTATCTGCATTAGTGAAAATGCTAATGCAGACGCTATCATACACAATATACCTTTTGTTTTATCGCTCATTACTTATATATAACCTCAACTACTTCTTTAGAAAGGTCCAAGCTGCCGTCGTCTTTTAATTTTATACTAAAGTCGATAGCTTTGTCACCATTCTTTACAGCGAATGTAAACTTATCAAGATCTGAATCTGATATAGCAAGCTTAAGTCCAAATTTCTTGCCTAAGTTGAATGATTCACCATCAGATTCTGAGTCTTTCGCCTTAACTATAAACTCAGTTTTGTCTTCTTTAGGGAAGATTAGATACTCTTTTGCGTCATCGTTTTCGCTAAGTAATAATTCCTTTACGTTGTACGCTGCAAACAAATCTTCTTTGTCGTTATTGTTTGTAACATTTGCTATGCCAAGAAGCTCATCATCTTTGAAGTCGTCAAAGTATTTAATATTTACTTTGTCCTTCATATCGCTAGAGTCTTTCTCAGCTTCGTCCTTGTCTTCTTTCTTCTCTTCAGAAGCATCCTTCGCTTCAGTCTTTTTGTCTTCACTAGCTTCCTCTACTTTATCACTTGCATCGCTCTTTGTCTTAGGTGCGCATGCTAATGTTAATAGTGAGATTGCTAGTAAAGCTACAATAATTATCTTTTTCATAATAACCTCCATATCTTTACATCTAATTGTCATTATACACTTCTTAAAAATAATTGTCAACAAAGTATAGATGAAGATAAGTCTCTAGCATTAATTTTGCAAATAAAAAAATTCTCCGATTGCTCAGAGAATTTCTTTTCTTATTTAATCATCCTATTTAATTATCCTTACTACTTTAGTCGCATCGTCCCAATAAACTTCTGCGCCAAGCATCTCAGCGATGAATCTTAGTGGTGTATATGTTCTGTCGTTTTCTATGATGACAGGAGAGTCTAGTTCGTAAGCCTTTCCATTAACAAGAGCGTGCTTCGAGCCAAGAGTAAGTTTAATCTCAAGTGGCTCATTTGTTTTAATGTTAACACCGCTTATATAAACAGTTCTCTCTTTTGCGTTCCATGTAACGCGAGCTCCTAGTCCCTCAGCTACAAATCTTGCTGGTAACATAGTTCTGTTGTTTTTGATGATAGGTGCTGTGTCGTTAGTGACATTTTTGCCAAAGACTGTCATAAGCTTACTGCCTACTGCTAAGATAATGCTTCTTTCTTTAAGACTCGTATCCTTATTGATAGTCTCTTCATCTTCTCTGTCTACGTCCTTATCTAAGTCTGCATTTGCTTTATGTCTTCTGGCCTTATGCTCATAAGTCTTGCTATAGTCAGTGTCATTTTCGTAATTGTCATATGAGTCTGGACTTGGTACAGGTGGCAATGGTGGATTAGGTGCGGGTGGCAATGGTGGATTTGGTGTTGGTTCTGGTGCAGGTGGATTTGGTGCTTCTTCAACAGAAACTTTAAGGTCCACTTCTTTATCTACATAGTTCTTTGATTTATATATAGCCTTGAATTCTTTTTCGCCTGTTGCATCTAAGACTTGATTAGGATCTTTCCACTCAAAGCCCTCAGGTAATACTACAGTTGATAGCTTGCTGCCCTTTTTGCCTTTTAAAGCTTTAGGCTTATTGCTTTCGTAAGCTGGATCATCTCCTTGCGCCTTTTTTATCTCCCACTTAATTTTTATATCATTTTTTGTGTAATCTTCTATAATTTCATCAGGTTGCACTTTCCTAATTCTTCCCCAAATATTGCCATCTTTAAGTTTAAATACAGCTGTATAAATACCTGCATCTGTCGCTTTATTATTTTCTACTGTATACCAATTACCGCCCTCATAAGCAGTTTGTTCTCTTCCATTGTAAACTAAGCTCTTTCCTTCATTAAGCTCTCTACTAAGTGCGCTCTTTTCATTAGCATCATTAGGTCTTAAAATAACTTTAGGTACCTTCTTTTCATTAAAGTATATCTCATAAGTTGATCCATCTTGTATATTATTAACATATTTTTCAACTATATTGATATATTGCCCATTTATCTTAACTTTAGTGTTCTTTGTAATACGACCTTTTGTTTTGCAAAGTATTTTAAAATTATATCTGTACTCGTAATTAGGCTCAGCTTTCACTGGATACTCATCTATATCTGTCCATACGCCACCATTTGTTCTTTCCTGAATACATACTCTGCTAATGGATAATATGTTCTCATTACTCTCAGCTATAAAATCATCCTTATCAGGTTTCTTGATTTTTTGTTCTGGAATTAAATCATAGTTGTCACTCATAAAATTTTTATAAGCTTCATTTTCGCATGTAAAACTTACTTCTTCAAGCACAACTGGTTCACCAGCTGCGTATGCACTAGTATCTACACCCATAAACAAAATGCTACTTACTAATAAAAGTGCTAAAACAAAACAGAATTTTCTTTTGTAATTCATCACTCTACCTCCTATATACCTATGCCTTTATTATAGTTAATGCCGCATCATATGTCAATAATATTCTAAGGCTTTACACACATAAAGACAAAAAAACTGCTAAGGCTCTTTTACCTTAGCAGCTATACTGATATCTAATCAAGCACTCTTAGTACTGTAACTAAAACTTCCTGTCTCGTCATATTCTTCTTTGGATTAAACTTGAGCTTATTGTCGCCTAGTAAAAGGCCCTTCTTAATAACGCTATCGATTGCGCCTTTTGCCCACTCACTTGCATCGTCATAATTCACTTTGTTCTCAAACTTGTCTTCTAATTTGATTATGCTCGCAAGCTTATCCAAGATCACTGCGACCTCTTCCCTTATAATCTTTCTATCCGGCGCAAATGTTTTGCTCTCGTTGTAAGTTAAGAGTTTTATCTTATACGCCTTCTTAACTGCAGTGGACTTTGTATCAATAACCTCTTCACCTTCGTAGTCCTTGATGCTCTTCTTATACTCAAGTGCCTTAATAAGCGCCTCTACAAACTCTAGTCTGCTTGCATCAGCCTTCATATCCTCTCTCATAGTCTCTGTTACTATACCAAGGCTGTCCGCTCTATGTATGGCGTCAGCTGCCCACGCATCGTAGTTCTTTGCGCTAAGCGTAGCATTGAATGTGATTGTATTAGAGAACTCACTCTTTTGTGCATTAACTATGGCCCTGATTCTTACATCAAAACTCATCGAGTATTTTATCTCTTCCTTAAACTTGTGCTCATACATACGAGTCTTTGCATTGTAAGTAAGAGTTATAAGATTATCAAAGTCCTCGCTAAGCCATTTACCATCGTCAATCTTGTAATCAAGTTCTAGATTTTCAAATTGTCTGTGGCCCTCAATTTGAACTTCGATTTTATTATTTTCAAACTTTGCTAAATTTATGCTTATAGGACTAATGCTTTCTGCTTTATTAACATTTAAAGGCGCAAGACATATAAGCATCGTTATAATAATTAAAACAATTGTCTTTTTCATTAGAATATTGCTATAGGGTTACTTGCTATATACATTCTCAAGAAGTAAATAAGTAGTAAGTGAACTGGATAGAATGCATAGAAGAAGTATTTAAAACCCTTCCCCCTTTCTCCATTGTAAAAGTACATAAGTACAAAGGCACTCATCTGATAGAAGAAGCCATAGAAGTAACGTGTCGATAGTCCTACTAAAAGGTTTTGGAACTTGTTGAATCTCACAAAGTACATAAGGACTATCAAGATAACGCCAAACATATCATAGTCTGTTTTTAAAAACTTCGCTGCAAAGATGCAAAGAAGTACCCCAGCTATCCTTATTAATGGCTGATTAGCAAACTTTTCTATGATGATAAGTGCTGCCAAGCCTAAGAATAATGTAAAGAAAACGTTTTGATAGTTTGGATCAAAGACTACGTTCGAGCTTACTAAGTCGAATGGCACTTCTGATATAAGTGCAAAGATAAACAGTCTTAGTGCGTACTTCATTCTGTTTCTTGTATGTATAAAGCCTTGCACTATAAAGAAGCAGAAGAGTGGAAAGGCGATTCTACCTATCACTATCCTACCGAAGAATTCTAATTTGTTCATCATTTGGCTTGTCACATATGAGCCTGCTATGGTGATATTTGCCGCATTAATTATGTTTTGGTACAAACCCACTTCGAAGATACCATATACCAAATGGTCAACAAGCATTGAAAGTATGGCTATGAACTTAAGCTGTGTTTGATTAAGTCCCCAAACTTTTTTCTCTTCTAATAATTTTGTTTCTGTTTCCATTTTACTCTCCATAATTTAATTTGTTTATGATAGGAAAGCCATCTACTACTTCAATCTCGCATATCCTTGCGTTATCCACTTTGAAATTGTAGTAAGCTTCAAGCTTGTCCACTACTATTGATAAGATTGTCTTGATAAAACCTTCATGCGTTATGACAACAATGTCCTCATTAAGTTTGGCCTTCTCTTTGTAAAAGTCCTCTGCACGCTCTCTTAGATCTGTGAATGATTCGCCGCCAGGAAACTTAAATGTGAAGGGCTCTTCAAAGCGCTTCTTCGTCTCTTCTGGATAAAGTTTTTCTAACTCTTCGAAGCTATGTCCTTGGAAGTCACCAAGGTCTATCTCTCTAACTCTCTCATCTACTTCATAAGTCTCAACACCAAGTAAGTCTGCTGTCTCTTGTGCTCTCAATAGATTAGAGACTATGACTTTTTTATCTTTAAGCTCTTTATACTCATCTCTTAAAGTTTTAACCTGTGCCTTACCATTTGCTGATAGCTTAGTATCAACACGCGATGTGATCTTCTTTAAATTGTCTTCTGACTCTCCATGTCTTATTAGATAAAATTTCATATTACCCCCTCTAGATTATGAATAAAGCGATAGTCTCAGCGAGTTCTATGGATGCTCCCATAGTGTCACCTGTCGCTCCGTCTATCTTCTTAAGTGAAATGATGTAAATAATTATAAAGATAAGCGCCTCTACTAATAAGTATAAAAGTACTTTGTAATCATAAAGTATGCTTGCAATTATAACTACAAGGTTTGCAAAGTTTATAAGAAAGGTGCTTCTACTCTCTTTAAATGTTTTAAACAAGGTGCTACTGTCCGCGCTTTTAAAGTAGATAAAAGCATTCATGGCTATCAACTTTGAGTATATAAATATGAATGTATAGTCCCACTTGAAGCCTTGTATTGCAATCTCTTTAAAGGCAAAAAACTTTGCTGCTAGGACTATGACTATGCTTATAACGCCAAAGCTGCCAACGCCTGGGTCCTTCATTATGGCCTTCATCCTGTCCTTGCTTCTGTTCGATAAAAAAGCATCAGCTGTGTCGGATAGGCCGTCCATATGTAGTGCGCCTGTTATGATTAAATAAAAAATGATGTTTAATAGAGCGACTAGCTCTGCAGAAATTTTATCACGTAAAAAAATGCTCGGAATAAACGTAAATAAAGCAATTAAAAAGCCAATAAGCGGAAAGAAAGTAAGCATAGCCCCAATATTCTTCTTATTGAAGTCTATGCCTATATTTATTGGAACTCTTGTCATAAATTGTAAAGCTAGTATAAGTCCTTTCACTTTATCTTCACTCCTATGGATGCGATGACGTAGTAAACTTCGTCAGCGATTCTAGCGATGTATTGATTAATCTTGCCGTGTATGTCTCTAAATAGTCTCGACAGTTTTGCTTCTGGCACAAGACCTGCACCTAGTTCTGAGGAGACTATAATTATATCCGCATCCTTTTCTCTTAGTCTTTTGAATAAAGTTTCAAGCTCTTTAAGTACTAGCTCTTCGACTATGGCAGCGTCTTCATCTTTTATGTCCCTATCTTCCAAGTAATCAAAGAGTATGTTTGTAAGCATATTTGTTACATCATCAAGAAAATAGTACTTAGTCTTCATGGCAATGCACGCAAAATCTTTATAAGCTTCTACGGTTTTCCACTGAGTATTGCGCCTTGCTTTATGAATTGCAATCCTTTCTTCAAACTCTTTATCAATGGCTTTAGCAGTGGCAATGTATGTTACATCGTCAAGGCCTTTATATATGTCCTCGGCGAACTCGCTCTTGCCACTTCTCGCTCCGCCCATTACAAGCTTAATCATTGTCTTTATTCATTTCTTTTTCAAGATTAGCGATGTATTCTTCTGCTTTCTTTTGATTGTACTCTCTAAACTTATTGACGATGTAGTCGTATCCCTTTGGTCTATGAGGTAGTAAACAGTTTGAGCAGTCTTTTATACCTGCACTCATCTTGTAGTTGCCGCCGCACTCTTCCATTAGATAAAGTGGGCAGTAGCAGAACAAGCAGTTGAAGTCGTCGACATTGTCAACCTTATGGCATGGCATGTAGGCACACTTCTTGTTATTAAAAAATCTATAAGAATCTTCCATAATTTGCCTCCACATAATTAATTACTTCGTCTATGCTGTGCATAGCGTTCTCTTCTTCTCTTGTAATTATAACACAAATAATATTTGTTTGTAAACATGCATCAAGTTTAGCATCGGTGCCACCGACCTTGCCACTCTCTTTGCTTACTAAGTACTTTATATCGTAGCGTTTAATCAAGGCTACGTTTTCTTCGAGTGTGAAAGGTCCCATCTGTGCAATTATGTTCTTCATCTCTATGTGATTGTCATCGCACACCTTTATGCTCTCAGCACTTGGCAAGACTCTGTATATGAATCTGTTCTTGCCCCTCACCTTTTCAAAATCCTTTATCCTGTTAGAGCCTGTTGTGAATAAAAAATTTTCCTCTCTATCTTTAAGCGTGTCAATATACTTAAAGGCTGCCTCATATGATGGCACTCTGACTATGTTGTCCTTCTCTTCATAGTCCAAAATTCTTCTTGCATAACGAAGGTAGCTTATACTCATCTCTTTTGAAGCTTCACTTGCGTTCTTTGTCACCTCAACTGCGAATGGATGTGAAGCGTCTATGATCATATCAATGCCGTGTTCCTTGATGAAGTCCTTGAAGCCGTCTTTATTCATCCTACCCATGATAAGGTCCTTCGATGCATAGAGCTTCTTACCACTCTCAGTAGCAACAGATAAGTAGAGCTCGTACTTGCCCTTAAGTCTTTCGTATATCTCTTCGCCTTCGCTTGTGCCGCCTATGATTAGTATCATAGCTTGTATCCTCTAGGCGTAATGAACTTGCCGTCCTTGATGTAGCTTTGACTGTTGCCAACTATGACAGTCGTATTCATCTCGCAAAAGTCATAATCAACCTCGTCAAGTGTACTTAGCCTGTAGTCCATGCCATCACGTAAGGCATTCTTAACCATGGCAATAGGTGTCTGCGCATCTCTATACTCTCTAATTATATCAAGGGCTTCTTTTAAATTGTTCACTCTCTTCTTGCTCTTTGGATTGTATAGTGCGATAACCATATCAGCATCTGCACAGTTTCTAACCCTCTTAAGTATAAGATCCCAATCTGTTAGTAGATCGGAAAGGCTTATAAGAGCTGTGTCATGCATTAGAGGCGCACCAACAACGCTTGCTGATGAAAAAGCAGCGCTCACTCCAGGTACAACTTCTATGTTTATAGTTGGATCAATTTCATAAACAAGGCCTGCCATACCATATAGTCCTGAGTCACCTGTTGAGATGATGGCAACCGTCTTGCCCTTATTGTACTCATCGATAGCAAGCTGACATCTTTCTTTTTCGCCTGTCATGCCCGTCTTAATTATCTCCTTGCCACTGATGAAGTCCTCTACGTAGTCAAGGTACTTTGTATACGCAACAATTGTTTGCGCTTCTTTGATCGCGTCTACCGCTTTGAAAGTCATATTCTCTTTTGAGCCGGGTCCTATGCCCACAACATATAATTTATTCATTCTATATCTCCTCTGTTATTGAAAATGTTATTGAATCGATAATCTTCTTTGTTAATATAATCTTGCCGCCAAGTAGTTTAGCAGCCGCCTCACTAACTGCGTATGCGCCTGTGATTTTCTTAACGAAGTCGGACTTCTCCGAAACGTCCACCTCATTGAGTTCGTCTGCCGTATAAAAAATTAGCTCTCTATCATATTTTTTGCAAAGCTCAAGCAGAGCCTCTTCGTCCTTCTTTATATCAATTGATCCAAAGCGTTTTATCGCCTTAGGACTTATATTCATATCCTTAAGCACTTCATGGAAGGCTTCTTCAAGCACAGCAAAGTGAGTTCCACGTCTCAAGCCAATGCCCATGTTGTACTTTTTCTTTATGATGTAGAGAGTCTTTTCATTGTCTTGTGCTTCGTAGTCTTCGCTTTGAATTATGGAGTAGTCTGCTTCGCTTTTATCACTTGTGAAATTATCATAGTTAAAGTTAAAATCATTTGCCTTTAGATAAATTTTTTTATTATTTACTATGGCACCCATAATTATGGTAAGAGCTTCTCTAGAGCTATACGCAAAGTCATTGTCCCTTAGGTAAATGTCAAGAGCTTCGAGGCCTCTGTTGTCTGAGGCTGTAGTTATAACCGGCTCTGCGCCTATAGTCTTAGCTATATCTATAGCTAGCTCATTGGCTCCGCCTATGTGACCCGACAAAAGCGATATAACGTGCTTTGCCTTGTCGTCAATCACAAGGACTGCGGGGTCTGTGTACTTGTCCTTTATCAAGTGAGCAATCTTACGCACAGCTATGCCTGTTGCACTTATGAAGATGATGGTCTCAAGTGAAGACCACCTTTCTTCTAAGACTTTGTCAATATTTTTATCCTTATAAAAAATCTCTACATCAAGACCCTTTGCTATGGACTTAGCTATAGCAATACCAGCTTCAGTGTAGGTGATGATGATCTTATTCATGTGCTTTTCTGTACTCAGTCGAGAAGCTTGGGTCGTAAAGTTTGCTTCTTTCGTAATGCGCGTTAATAAACCACCCAACAAGTATAAGAGCATGCTTAGTTATATTGTGCTCCTTGGCATCTTTAACAAGGTTTGCGATATTAGTATAAATGATTTTTTCGTCAGCCCATGTAGCTTTATAAGCAATGACTACAGGCGTATTTGGATCTTCATAACCTTCTAGTAGCGCCTCTTGTACCTTCTCTGTAAGTGATGCCGAAAGATATATCGCCATAGATGTCTTGTGTTTAGCAAGCTCAGCAAGCTTTTCAGTCTCAGGAACCTTTGTTCTTCCTTCCATACGAGTGATGATTAAAGTTTGACTAACTTCAGGTAGGGTAAACTCCTTAGCTATCCTTGCGCATGCAGCTGTTGCGCTAGTAACACCTGGTATTACTTCGTACTTGTAGCCAAGCATGTCAAGAGCGTCTATCTGCTCTTTAATTGCTCCATATATGCTTGGATCGCCTGTATGTAGTCTAACTGTGTTTAGACCCGCCTCTTCTGCCTTTGTAAACTCTTCTATAACCTCTTCTAAAGTCATCTTTGCTGAGTCAAAAACCTTTGCTCCTGTCTTTATTCCAGATAGTATATCCTTCGATACTAAGGAGCCTGCATATATAATCACGTCTGCTGCGTTTAATAATTTTAGTCCCTTAACTGTAATTAAATCACTGTCCCCAGGACCTGCGCCTACAAAACTAATCATTCTTTTCACCTCTCACAATAATCACCGGATTCTCAGCTATCATCATCTCTAGCTTCTCCGCCTTAGAAACATTTACCATGTATGTGTCTACGTTCTTATAATTTTTCTTCTTTAGCAAGTCTTTAAACTCATAAGCATTATCAAAGATGATAAAGCTCGCAATAACCGTAAATTTATTATGCTCATCAAGCTTATCCATAATGCTCTCTAAATTTTTACCAGAGCCGCCTATGTAGACCTTGTTAAAGTCCACTCCGTCCATACCCTCAGGTGCCTTGCCCTTAATGAGCTTAACATTATTAAGTTCAAATTTTTCAAAATTTTTCTTTGCTACAGATATGGCCTCGTCATTGCGTTCTATAGTAGTGACCTCTTTACAAATGACTGCCATCTGACAAGTGACACTGCCTGTGCCTGTGCCTATCTCCAAAACTTTGTCATCTTCGCTCACGTCTAATAAACTCACTATTGCATTTCTCTTTATGAACTTAGTCATAGGAACTTCTCCTCTGATAAAGTCCTCGTCTTTAAACCACTTCATTTATAATAATCACCACCGATAAACTATTTTCTATGTCAATGTCATCGTCTTCACCATAAGTTTTAATCACTTCACCGCTTTGCGATAAATTTGTGCCAACGATGTACTTTCTCTTTATGTTTTTCTCGTCCAAATACTTTTTAATTGTCCTTGGATTATTATCCTTGTCGCATAGAACTACAAGCTTGGCATTGTTCATTACAATGGTCTTGAAGTCGTCATCAAGCTCTCTTCCGTGTAACGAATAAGTCTTTGCCTCGTTCCAGTTCACTTGCACCTTGCTCATTAAGTATTGAAAAGCCGTTATAGATGGGATCACTTCGTCAATGGCTATGCCCTCACGCTTTAGATAGTCAACTGCGCCGTAGAAGGATGGGTCGCCTGATAATAATAAAACACCTTCTTTAATATCTTTTAGATCCTTAACAGAGACTTCTTCTATGTGAGCGAATTCGTCCTCGAGCTCTTCCTTAACCCTTTTGAATGCGTATACCTTAGTAGCATTCTTAATCATTCTATATGCCCTCACGCTCATATATTCACTTTTGCCTGGTCCTACTCCAACAACTATTAACAATCTAATACTCCTTTTTCAAACGAATATACTTTTACATCTACATCAAGCGAGTCGTCTTTTAGATAAGTCTTAACTCTCTTTGCACAGCCTTCCTCCATGGCACACAAAACATCTTTGTAGCCGTTGTCATAAAGGTAGTTGTAGCACTTCTCAGCTGTTATAAATTCATCAACTTCTTTAATTACTTCATACGGCTTATTCATCATCGCAAGGTAATACACGAAGGCCTCCATACGCGTATCGGCGTTCTTTGAATGCGTGTTAAAGACGCCTATCGATAACTTTGCAAACTTGCCTATGTGACCAATAAGAGTCATCTTCCTAAAACCGATTTCGTAAGCCATCTTTAGTGAGTCGCCAATGTAGTTACTAGTTAAAACGACATTTTCATTTATATCAATACTCTTTGCTTCTTTAAGGCCGTGACTACCTGGTGTAAGAACTATCTCCTTCGCACCCTTGTCAAGATAAAGAGTTTTTATCTCCAAGTTTATGGTCTTTAGTAGAGCGTCCTCGCTCATAGGCTTAACAAGACCTGTTGATCCAATTATTGATATGCCGCCTTCTATGCCAATGTTTGGGTTGAAAGTCTTCTTACCTATTTCGACACCCATAGGCGTAAATATAGTAACGTCGGCTCCCTTATCTGTTAAGAGTTCAACCTCTTTAGTAATCATCTCTCTTGGCACCTTGTTTATCGCATACTCACCCTTCTTACCGAAGATTGAGTCGTTAGTATAAATGCCAACGCCTACGCCACCTTTGATAATGACCTTGCCGTCATTTCTTAAAGATACTTTAGAGAAAATCTCTATGCCATTGGTCTGGTCTGGGTCATCACCTGCGTCCTTTATAACTGAGCTTATGGCATATCCATCACCCTTCTCATTAGAATTGATGGCGACGTTTATGCACTCCTTACAAGGCAGTACTATGTCGTATTCACCTATAGGTCCATCTAAAAGGTTTGTAAGCGCCGCATGTGTTGCAACCGCTGCACAAGTGCCTGTCGTATAACCATATCTAAGGCTCTTGCCATCAACTATATCGTACTTGTTCATTTTCTGTATAAGATATATAAAAGTGCGTTGATTATGGACGCTGCTACGTTTGAGCCGCCCTTGTTACCAACTGTAGAAATTTGAGCTATGCCTACTTCTCTAAGTGCTTCCTTCGACTCAGCTGCTCCTACGAAGCCTACTGGCACGCCAATAACAGCCTTAGGATGAATTTTTTCTTCCTTGATTAGTTCTATGATTCTATATAGAGCTGTTGGCGCATTGCCTACTGAGTAGATGGCGATGTCTTCGCCTATAGTCTTATCTATGGCTTGGTAGCTTCTTGTTGTGCCTTTTTCCTTAGCAAGCTCCCTTACGTCGTCGTCCTTGATGTGATTAATAATCTCACAGTTAAGCTTTTTTAAGCTTGTTTCATTCACGCCTGCCATAGTCATCCTTGTATCAGTATAAATCTTGGCGCCATTCTTAAGCGCATCAAGTGCTTCATCAAGGAAATTATTTCTTATATCGATTATGTTTTTGTAATCAAAGTCGCCTGTCGAGTGAATCATTCTCTTCACTATAAGCTTTTCAGTATCAGTAAATTTTGTTCCTACAAGCTCCTTGTCGATTATATCCATACTTGTGTTTTCTATGTTCATAGGGTTGTTGTCGTAATTATACATCCTTTTCACCTCTTAAACTATCTATCTTTTTATAAAAATACTCTTCATCTTGAACAAAGGAAATGTTTTGCTCAATTGCCACGATGTTCTCATTTGCAAAAGAACTAGTCCAAGTGTCATCTCTATATGGCTTTTCTACCTTGAATAAATTAAACTCGTTATCATTTAAGCTGCTCTTATGAAATTCTTGTGAATGAAAAATTTTATCTTGATCAAAGAAAAAATTCTTTCTAAGTGGCTTTAGATATGCGTAGCCAAAGTTATGAAGCCTCTTTTCGCTCACAGCCTTGCCCTTTATAATGCCAAGCATCTTGTGCTCGTTAAAACTTTCTGCTAAGAAGTAAGTCGCTTCTCCTTCAGTAAACATCTTTCCTCCTCTTTCATAATACTTTCTTATGCTTACTAATGATTTAGATTTTTCTATTATGTCTAAGTGATCTTTTAAATTTCCACTGCCGATATATAATAAATCAGCTTCAGGCACTTCTTCCTCGTCTAGCACCGAAAAGTACTTCACAGTAAAATATTTTTCTAGAAAATCAATATTCTCTTTGTAATAGAAGTTAAATGCCTTGTCATAGGCAATTGCCACAGTAGCCTTTGACTTTGGAAAATCTATTTTATCTCCTGTCTTTGCCACTTCGAAATATTTTAAAAGTTTCTCAAAATCAATTGACTTCTCTAATTTCGCAGCTATCCTATCGAGCTTCTCATCAAAGGCCTTGATATCGCTTGGAAGCTCTAGTCCAAGATCCTTATCCTCTATGACAAAATCCTCGTCAACTTCGATATTGCCAAAAACTTCTAAACCAAGTTCTTTTTCTACTAAGTCTTTGTATATTGCATAAAGCTTTGTATGAGTCTTGTTGAATATAACGCCAACTATATTATCAGCGTAACACATAAAGCCTTTTAGCTTTGCAATAAGTGAAAACATCTCTCCCTTTGGTGTTAGCACTAAAACTGTTTTTAGTCCCAAGGCCTTTGCGTTGGCATATGACGATGCCTCCATGGTGTTATATATGCCGTCAAGGTAGCCCATGACGCCTTCTAATACGCAGTAGTCTGCATGCCCCATACCTACTTCAGTCGCGCCACTCTTTTGCATAAAGATGTCGACATTGCCATAGTCCCCCTTCGATGCGAATGAGCCAAGCTTTGAATCGATAAAATCGGGCCCACTCTTAAGATACTTCACCTTATTATTTTTATTCGCAAGCAGTCTTGCTAAAGCTAAACTTATAGTTGTCTTGCCGCTATTTGAATTCATAGCAGCTATGCATATGCCTTTCACTTTTATATCTCCCTTAGTTTTTCAAGTAAATAATCATTCTCTTTGCGAGTTCTTATTGCAAGGCGCACATAGTCGTTACTTATGTTCTTGTAACCTTGCATCCTTCTTATTAATATACCCTTTTCAAGCATAATCTTATACATTTCTTCGTCACTATATTTTTTTAATTTAAGCAAATAGAAATTGGCATCGCTATCTATCATCTCAAAATTGTCATAGCTCCTATATGCTTCTTTAAGTCTTTCTCTTTCGTTTTTATAATACTCTTTTGTTTTCGCTATATAGTCCTCGCTTCCCTTTAATAGCTTTGATGCTTCGTTTTGTATAAAGCCTATAGACCAAGCAAGGCTTAGCTCATCATAGTAGTACTTAAAGTCCCTTGGCACATATGCAAAGCCAAAGCGCACTCCAGGCAAGGCAAAGGTCTTAGTCATCGCTCTAACCACAATCACGTCCTCGTCCTTAAACAAGTCTATGCTGTCATACTCATGCATAGTAAACTCTATGAAGGCCTCGTCTAGTAAAAGCGTCGCGCCATGCTCCTTACAAATCTCTTGAGCTTTAATTAATTCTTCCTTCTTAAGCAGTCTGCCATTAGGGTTATTTGGGTTGGTTAGTATAAGTAGGTCGCCCTTCTTTAATATATCAAGCTCATCATAATCAATCATAAAGTCTTTATAATTTATTCTAATCAAATCTTTTTTATAAACGCTTGCTCTAAGCTCGTACTCATAGAACGAAGGGTCAAAAATAACCACTCTACTTGCCCTGTATATCGCCTTATCAATTATCTCTATAGATCCATTGCCCAAGATAATGTTAGACGCATCACAAGCCAAATAAGTGGCTACATTGTTAATCACTTCCCTCTGTTTTATATCAGGATAGACATTGACATAGTCAAAGTCTTCCTTGATATTGGAGAAAAGTCTTTCGTTCATATTAAATACATTGATGTTAGAGCTGAAATCTATGAGTTTTTTGTCATAATCATAAAAATTTGCTCCGTGCATAATTTACTTCCTTTTCTTTAAGTAGAATAGCGATATATAATCGTTATCCTTACGTATTTCTTCCTCATCTGTAAGATACATTTCGTTTGGCATCGATATCCTCTTAAAATATTCTGCTTCGTAAGTATCTTTAAGTTCTAAAACAGCTTCCTTGTTAAGTGTGCCCTTCAGTATAACAGCTCTGTCAGGCTTTGCTGCCCTAACTAGCTCTGTGTTGTCACTTATCACAAGGCTCTCGCCTTTTTCAATAAGCGGCTCTTTATTCATTGCACTTAATGCCACAAAAGATGGCATACCATTAACAATATTTATATTTATCTTCTTATCAAGTATCTTTGTTAGATTCATAGGTGTCGAGAAAACTGCTGCATCGCCTATAGTTACAAAGCTTACGTCTCTATACTCTTTAAGCGCTTCTTCAAGTTTTGTTTTTAGCTCCCTATATAAAGCATCTGTAGCATTCTTCATATCAAATGGCATCTTAATGATAGGTTTATCTTCTACATAGCTCATAACTGTGTCAAGAGCAAGATTGCGGCCTCTATTGTCAAGAACAAAGACAGCATTCGTGCTTTTCAAAGTAAGTATAGCCTTAACAGTTAATAAATCTTCATCGCCAGGTCCAACGCCAACTATATTTAGTAGCGGCTCTTCCATAGCCTTAACTTTTTCAATGCAGTCGTTTAAGATATAATCTTCTTCGCCAAGACCCTTGTCTATAAGTTTTACTTCGTAGCCAAGCTTTTCTAGTTTCGACTTGATTGAGTCTTCATCATCAGGAGCAATGTCCTCAAGCATGTGTACGCCTGAAACTAACATGAATGGCCTTAGATATAAAGTTTTTGTGTCTTTAGCTAAATTTTTAACAACGCTATCAAGATCAAGGTCACCCTCTATACTCATCATGTGATATTTATTGTTCTTTTCTCTGAAAGCTTCGTCAATATCTTCATATATCCTGTCGGCTACATGATAAGTACCATGACCAACGTAGATGAACTCTTCGCCTTCATTTAATTTAAAGGCTGTCATGCCATCAATAAGCTTTGCTATATCCTTAGCGTTACTGATAAATGGAGTTGTAAGTCTGTTAGAAACATCTTTTAGCTTCTTATACTCTTTGCCTGGAATAATGTTTGTCGAAACGACTCTTATATCATTATATCCAGCCTCTTTCAATTCCTTGATTGCTTCGCACTCATTATTAAAAGACATGCCCTTCTTCTCTAGTATCTTCTTAACTATCCTAGAAGTAAAGCATATCTTTATCTCGCAGTCCTTAAATTCATTTTTAAAGCCACTCACAAACTTGTCAATGACTCTTTCGTGTTCTCTAAGCCTTGTTGTACCAAAAAAGCTTAATAGTATTGCCTTTTTCATAAATTCCTCCATTATATGTACACGAGAGGAAAAGAAAAATAGGAGAAGCGCGCCTTTTCCTCTCGTCGGTTTTTTGGAAAATAAAAATCCTTGAATAGGGGTATCAAGGATATAAAACATACATATTTAGTAAGTTTTTCCTTCCCACCGAAGAAGTAACTTTAT
>QWBY01002077.1_pt1 | contig 19617 bp, 19 predicted proteins | sample 1972471 | NCBI WGS metagenome assembly QWBY01 (sample SAMN09866722, study PRJNA288562) | Human gut metagenome isolate term6_stool, whole genome shotgun sequencing... | reverse complement strand
ATTCGAACCCTCGATACGCTATCAACGTATACCCGCTTTCCAGGCGAGCGCCTTCAACCACTCAACCATCTCTCCAAGTGCTCTACTTTTCATATGTTATCATATTTTATAATGCTTGTCAAGTAAAAATTTCTTTAATATAAAAAGGACCGGCTTATTATAAGCCAATCCTTTCTGATGTTATTTTATTAAATAAAATTGCATATTTTGAAAGCTTTTCTTCGTGCAAAATTTTCTCTTTTGTTTCTTCATATTTATTTGCATCGATTGGAATATGCGTAAATTTTTTAAAAGCCGAAGCATCTTTTACATCTCCGCTTCTATCCATTTGAACGAATGCATCATTTGTAAAAAACGAACCCTCTTCAAGATATCCTGAAGGCATGCAGATATTTTTCGGTCTATTTATTATATCGCTTCCAAAGACCACACCCTTGCTTTTATGAATGCCGTAGATATTTAAAAGTGTCGGTAAAATATCCATTTGTGAACATGTGTTTTGAAAAACTTTATGCTCGAAATTCTTGTTTCGTATAACAAGCGGAATATTCATCATGTCATCGTACGAATATCCGTAAACATAGTCGAGTAAATTTGCCATATCTGAGGCATCGACTGTGTTCGCCGCAGAAATTGCAAAATGATCTCCGTACAAAACAACAGTCGATCTGTCCATAAGACCACTTGCTTCCATTTTTTCAAAGAACATTCCGAGTGCTTTGTCCGCATAATTTATCGCGTTCAAATATCTTCCGACCATTGTATCTGTCGCTTCATTTCCGGCAATTTTCGAATTGAACTTGTCCGGAAGATTAAACGGCGTGTGGCTCGAAAGCGTTATTATAAATACACAAACCGGTCCATTCTTTTCTTCTTCAATAATATAATCAAAAGTCTGACTCAAGAAATCTTCATCATTTATTCCAAATCCAATTTTATTTTCTTCGTCAAATTTAAAATCTTCTTTTCCAAAAAATTTATCAAAACCAAGCCGCGGATACATTTCATTTCTGTTATAATAGTGTTTTTCATTTCCATGAAAAATCATAGTCGTGTATCCTATGTCTTTAAAAGCTTTAGGGAGTGAATAATAATCTCTGTCGGGAAAGTCCATATAAACAGGTGCCTTTCTCGGTGGATAAAGTGATGTAAGTGTTGCAAACTCAGCGTCACTTGTGTTTCCGCGTCCGATAATTTGAAACATATTGTCGAAGTAAAAACTGTTTTTGTCTTCGGCAAATTTTTTTAAATTTGGAACAACCTCAACACCTCGATATTTTTTTTGAAACAAGAAATTTTGAAGTGCTTCCACTTGAATAACTATCAAGTTCGTTCCCTTAGCAACACCATAGAGTTTATCTTTCTTGTCGGTTTTATATATATAATTTTTAAGCTCTTTTTCATCGACTTCTTTTTTTATTTGTGCGGCCTCGATGCCGATAGAATCCAAAATGTCGATGCCGTGATATAAAACCAAATCCTGTTTTACTACTTGCTTGCTCTTGTTGAAATATAAAAGCTCAAGTATAAAAATTAAAAATACGAGAAATATGACTTTAATATCAATTCCACTGATAATAAATCTTATTATTTTTTCCGGCAAAAACGGAATTATCACTAGATCAAGTACAAGAGTGAGCATGCTCCAATCGAGCAAAACGGCAAGTGAATCACCGACAGTCGAGAGATGCTTTATCTGTTTTATAAGATTTATTGTTGTCAGTTGGTTAAAATGCTTATAGTAAACGACGTCGATTAGCATGACTATCGAAATGGTATAATAAACAATCGCCCACCACTCAAACCCGGTTCTTATTGATAGAAGTTTCAGTCCAATGGTAAAAATCGACACTGAAAGTGTCGAAAATATAACCGTATAGATGTAGTTCTTTTGAACATTTACTTTGCTGTAAAAGTAAAAGAACTTCACTAATATTAAAAGCATTAAAATCATTCAAGGTCTTCCTTAAATTGCTTGTGTCTTAAAAAATTATAGAGTGCAACAATCAAGAGCACAATGATTACTCCTGATAATATATAGTATCCTGTAATTCCAATTTGTTTCACAACTCTCGGTTGCATAATGAGATTTATTCCATAAAGAATTGCATAAATTATTGTAAGTGGAAGAAATTTTTTCGTTTCTTCGTCATGGTGTGCATGAAGCATCTCCTTGTAGAATTTTACAGGTTCTCTGTGAACACTTTTCACGAGAAGATAGTTCGCATTGTTTCTTGTCGGTCTCTCAACTTTTGTAAAAGAAATTCCGAATGCTCTTATATATTTCTTTCTAACAGAAAGTTCAACATATCCGTATCCGCTTTGCTTGTAATAATCTCTAAGTTCTTTGCTGTTTTGCGGAATCAAAAAGTTGTAAGTCTTGACACTCTTTTCAAGTTGCAACTTATTATCTAAAACGTCAACAACTTCGTATCCATGCCTTGTTTCCTGATCCAAATCTCTCTTTAAAGTTTCAGGATAACTTATATGTCCTTGCTTAACCTTAAATTCCATCAATAGTTACCTCCATTATTTTTTCAGCACACTTGAGTCCGTCAAGTGCCGCACTTACTATGCCGCCTGCATAACCTGCTCCCTCGCCGCATGCAAAAAGATTTGAAATATTTGTATTAAAATATTCATCTCTTTTTATGCGAACAGGAGAACTTGTTTTCGTTTCGGGAGCAGTAATAATCGCATCATCTATAAAGCCGCTCATCTTTTTGTCCATTTGAATAAGGCCTTCTCTCAAATCATCTGCAAAGCCCTTTTCAAAAATTTCATCAATCTTTGTGTATTTCACACCGGTTTTTATGCTTGGTCTGACATTCATAAGAGTTTTTGCTTCACTGTTGTTTAAAAAATCTCTAACGTGAATTGCAGGAGCGGTGTAATCCTCTCCGCCCAAAATAAACGCCTTTCGCTCAATCTCCCTTTGATATTCAATAGCCTTTATAGGATCATCGATATCATTTACAGTTCGAACAATTGCTGAGTTCGCATTCGGAAGCCCCCGATCATGAAAACTCATACCGTTTACCGAAAGGTGAAATTCTTCGCTTGCACTCGGCACAACAATTCCGCCCGGACACATACAAAAGCTGTACACTCCATTGTCGCCCGACTTTGCAGTCAAACTGTACTCGCCGTGCAAAAGACTCTTGTGTCCGACATAATTTCTAAACTGTGCCTTGTCGACAAAAAGCTGACTGTGCTCAATTCTAAAACCGACTGAAAAACATTTTCCCTCAAGGTGCACTCCTTCGTCGATTAAATTTAAAAATGTATCTCTTGCGGCATTCCCTATTGCAAGCACCACTATATCATAATAATATTTACCCGTTTCAGTCTCAATTCCAACAACTTTACCACCCTCAAAAATCAATCGCTTGACTTTTGAATTAAAATAAATATTCACGCCTCTTTTAATCAAATCGTTTCTGAATTTTTTTATGACCTCCGTCATTATATCAGTGCCGATATGAGGTTTGTGCATAATCTTAATGTCTTCAGGTGCCCCAAAAGAATAAAGCGTGTCTTTAACATATTCCTTGCGATCATCCTTGCTTCTTGAAGTAAGTTTCCCGTCACTGAAAGTGCCGGCACCGCCTTCTCCGAAAGAAATATTTGACTCAGGATTTAAAATCCTCGACTCAATAAATTTAAAAACATCCTCTTTTCTCTTATCAACATCTGAACCACGCTCATAAACGTCAACATTAAAACCTGCTAGATTTAAAATATGTGCTGCATAAATCCCAGCCGGTCCAAATCCTACAATTCCAACTTTTATTTTGTTTTTAGGAAGTTCCTTCGGTTTATATTTTTCTCGATATTTTCCGGAGCCTTTAATTTCAAAATCAAAATCCACCAAAAGCTTTAAATTGAATTTTAAAATGCTTCTCCTTGCATCGAGACTTCTTTCAATAATTTCGTAGGACTCCAATTTTAAATTGTAATCTTTTTTTGCCGCTCTTTTTATTTCTGAATCGTCATAATCGAGTGAAACATTCACATTTATTGTTTGCTTCATGGCTACTCTTCCCCGTCAAGAAGTCTTAAAATCGATTCCAATAAAAGCTTTGGCAACTTATTAAAATGGTAATCTTCATCAAATACATATTCACCGTTAATAAGCTTTGTCATTGCTCCAATTGTTACAGAAGGAATGCCAAGCTCTTTACTTATGTCAAGCATTTCAACATGGTCTTTTTTGTCGCCCGGCACAAGATCTGTTGCCGCCTTCAAATCTCTATATTCTTCGGTGAAGTCGAAAAATGAACTATAGCTGAGTTCAGGGAAGAAAAACCTTCTCTTAATTTTCGGATCCACATCATTTATTGCTGACGTTACCGCAAGCATCAAATCCCTTTGGGCGTCGGATGTTCCCGTTATATCAACCCTGTGGAAAGGAAATTCTTCGAGATACAAAATTAATACCGGCTCATTTGCAGTCCTAAAATTATCATAGAGATATCGCACCATTCGAAGTCTGATTTCACTTGGGTTTACGTCGTCTTCACGATTCTCCATAATCTTGAATTTATTTTTCAAAGAAGCATTTACAACTTCGCCTCTAACCGTTGCAACTTCATTTAAATACTCGTCCCAAGTGTAGATCTTCGGCATATTTTTCATCGGTGTAAACTTTATATCCCTCTTCAAACAATACTTGGCATATTTAGTATTTATTTCATCGATCGACTTCTTGAGTGACTCAGTAAGCACTCTTTTAAACTCTTTCATAAATCCGACAATCGAATGAGATACACTTGTTGTTGTGAACGATACATATCCAAATGCCGCACTTTGGAACTCCGTTCCACCCGGCACAAGAAGACGATTTACGTAAATCGGTTCGCTAACTTCATTTTGATATATATCCATAAGTTCGCTGTTTAGAGTAATGTCTCTAACAATAGTAGAGAGAATATATCCCGGGTCGATTCCGTCATAGAAAGCGGTGGTTCTCGCAGTCTTTCCCGCAAAAAATATGCTTGGACGCAAAATCGCCTGCGAGCCGAAGAACACACTCTCTTCGCCGTTTGAAAGATAAAGTGAAGTTTGGAATAGTGCTTTAAAATTGTAGCCCTCTTCACTCAACTCTTTAACAAATTTCGACGCCTTTTTTATGCCCTCGTGTTCACCGTATCTGTCACAAACATTTATAAGTACAACTTTTCCTTCTTTAAGCTTTTCAGACAATTCCTCCATCATTTGAAAAAGTGCTGCAGTCGTCGCCTTCATCGACATTATATCGAGACGTGAAAGCTTCTCCGAAAGTGCCGGTTCATCAATTGTGTTTACAATCAAAACAGCATCTTTCGATTCACCCTTTTCCAAAATTGAAACTTGATTGAAACGCAAAATGCTTTTTTCATCTGTCGAAACAAGTTTCAAATTTTGAGGATTTTCCTTGAAATACGGAAGTTCCATAAAAAGATTGTACAGAAGCTTCGCCATATCAACTTCGCCTTTTGTATATGTTATGGCATCCATTTCAAGTAGTTTTTGATAAATATTTTCTATATTAAACATGATTCAAGTGCCACCAAAATCATATCGTTAAATGATTTTTCCCTTTCTTTAGGAGTTGTTTGTTCTTTCATGTGAAAACTGTCGGAAACAGTCAAAATTGTAAGAGCTTTTTTGCCCAATTTTTGTGCAGTTAAATATAAGCCGTAGCTCTCCATTTCCACAGCCAAAATTCCCATGTATTCCCACCTCTTCCACTCGTCTTCATTGTTATTATAAAAAACATCGGATGAGAAAACATTTCCGACTTTTACATTCATATCGAGTTTTTCAGCTGATATTACAGCTTTTCTAAGTAAATCGAAATCACAAATTGCAGAAATTGTTCCCGGCAAATTGAATTGATGTGCAAAGTTCGAATCGCTCGACGCTCCCATCGCAATGACGAGGTCAAAAAGTTTTAAGTCTTTATTGTATGCTCCACATGAACCAACTCTTATAATATTTTCCACATCGTATTTCTCATATAGCTCATGTGCATAAATACCTATTGAAGGAATTCCCATTCCGGAGCCCATGACCGACAATTCTTTTCCCTTGTATTTTCCTGAAAATCCGAACATATTTCTCACAGCATTAAACTGTTTTACATCCGTCAAAAAATTCTCCGCAATATATTTTGCACGAAGCGGATCTCCCGGCATCAAAACAGTTTTCTTTATATCGCCTCTATTTGCTTCGTTGTGTGGTGTCATAAAATCCTCCTAACGCTTTTTGATTCTTATCTTCGAAAGTTCCAAAATTGACAGTATTATCATAACAACTACGTAAGTCACAGGTGTGATATTTCTTCTAAAAATTAAAAGCACTGCAAGAAGACTCCCGCCGATTGTTATCGGAAGGCCCATGAAGCTATTGTCTTCATCAAGCCCGACAATATTGTATCTTGCAAGTCGAAGAGCACCAGCGCAAATTAGCATGACCGTTGCAATGCCTCCCAAAAGTTTAATATTATTCGGTGCATGCAAAAAAACGGAATTGTACGCATGCACAGAAGGTGCAACCCCGAAACTTATAATGTCACCCATACTGTCCATTTGAACTCCCATATCGCTCGAAGTACCAAGCATCCTTGCAACTATACCGTCATATCGGTCTGCAATCGCCGCAATCCAAATCATTGCAATAGCTGTTTTATATTTTCCGTTCATTGTTGCAACAATCGACATTGATCCGCATACCATATTAAGAAGCGTAACGAAATTTGCTGCATTATTTAAGAATATATTATTATCTTTCTTCATTATCTTTCTCCTTCTTGAGAATATCTTACATTTATATTATACTAGATTTATTCATAGTAATCAAATAAAGAACGGAGATGATAAAATGAAAGCTTATAAAATTTTAATTGAATTTTTTAATCTTGGTTTTATAAATAAATTGTTTTATAAATTGATGCGTACAAAATTCTCGTCGCTTTTCATACCGATTTATAAAAAGATTTTTAAAATCGATGAATCTTTAATCATTAATGACCAATTCGATTCGCTTGAAGATTTTTTTACAAGAAAAATAGATTTAACAAAAAGACCTGAAGGAAGCGGCAAATACATCTCACCTTGCGACGGATTTATTAGTGCTGCCGGAAAACTTAGCGAAGAGAATGAATTTAAAGTTAAGGGACATACCGTTAACACAATGTCTCTAACAAACGCCCCCGACATTTACGAATATTATCAGGTTATTTATTTGAGTCCTAGTGACTATCACAGATTTCATGCTATAGATGAAAATGAATTTATATCTTCAACTACAATTGGCGATAAATCGATTCCCGTAAATGATATGGGCTTTAAAATCGGAAATCCGTTTTTAAAAAACTACCGAATAGTGTTAAAGACAAATGACTACGCATACATTCCGGTCGGAGCAACAAATGTAAACAGCATCGAAATAAAAAAGAAAAAATTCTCAAAAGGTGAAGAAATCGGACAATTTGGGTTCGGCTCTACAATTGTAATTCTTTATAAAGAAATACCGGGCACATCTAAATTCGGCAAAATCAAAGTTCGTGAAGACTTATTTTCATGACTTAAATTTTTAGCTTGAAATTGTCCGTGAATAAGTGATATAATATCAAGAGATTTCCATTAAAGATTGAATAGTTAAACTGGAGGAATTATGAAAAAGAGACTTTGTCTTTTGCTTTTGATTGTCTTTGTACTATTTGTTTGCGGCTGTAAGGAAAGAAGTTACAATAACGGCGGCGAAAATACTACTGAACCGACAGAAAATACACCAAAAGTTCATAAAGACCTTAAAGAATATATAAAAGAAAATATTAACACTTCCAACAAAAAAGAAAATACAAATTTATTGATGAATTTGGAGGATGCACTCACCGAGAATCTATCGGTTGTCGAAAATATCGTGCTCCAAGAGGACATTCAAAATTATCTTTTAAACAATTTCGAAAAAACAATTTTGAGTGAAGAAGATCTTGAAACGATTGAAAACGACGATATAAAAAACGAACTCAAAAAGATTTATAAGTCCGGATATTTCGTTCTTAAAATGGGTGTGAACTATCTTCCGGCTATAGATTATAGAAGTTTTCTTATTGCTGAAGATGAACTTGACGACGACGTAAAGGAATACTATGCCCTGAAAGCTCACGGCGTTGTAAATCCTGTACTTGCAAGTGGAAAAGTTCTGATTAAGCCGGTTGAAATTCTAAAAAGAATAAATAATATTGAGAATTTTATAAAAAAATATCCTGATTTTCCAAGAAACAACGACTTCACTGTTCGCTATCAAAGTTGGCTCTATCTGCTTTTAACAGGCACGACTTTAAATCCGATTGTGGATGAGAACAACCATTTGACTCCGGATTATGCGGAGCTTGTAAAAGCGACAGAAAATCCTGTTACTATGGCGGAAAGCGGAATAAAAGAAGGATATGAATTACTTCAAAAAACAAACTATTCAAATGATGAAAAAACCATGGCTTCTTTAAGGGGAATTGTAAAGGAAAAAACAGAAAATTTGAGACTAATTTCTAATAGAGAAGAGGATAATTAATGAAAAAAAAGTTTATAATATCATTTTTGGTTGCATTTTTAACTTTCGCAGCTTTCTATGCTTATGCCGAGATTAATCATGCACCAAATCCATTTGCGAAGTTAATCGGAATTGAAGAAGAACCGACCGCAAATGATATTAACAATGTCGAAAACGATAAAGCGAATGAGGAAAATCCGGATTCTGAAGAGCCGAAGAAACCTGAAAAAGAAATCACCGGCGAGCTTTTCTTTGTAGTTATGGGCGTTGACGGTGATGACGTCAAGGACATAAACTCAGTCAAAGGTCAAAGAACCGACACCATGATTTTAACAAAACTTAATTTTGACACCGGTGAAATTGATTTGATGAATTTGCCTCGTGACACAATGGTAAATATTCCAAATCATGGTACAAACAAGCTTAATGCCGGTCACGCTTTTGGCGGAAACGAAGGTGCAATGAGTGCAATAAGAAGTCTGACAAATTTGGACTTGAGGCACTATGTAAAAGTTGACTATGAAGCAGTCAGAAATCTTGTTGATGCTATCGGTGGAGTCGAGTTTGATGTTCCTGTAAGAATGAAATACTACGACCCTACTGCAAAACCGCCGCTCGACATCGACCTTCAAAAGGGTCTTCAAACAATCGACGGCAACAAAGCGATAAAACTTTTGAGATGGAGACACAACTCCGACTGGACAACAGGCGGATACGGAAACGGTTCAGACATTTCAAGAATAAAAACTCAACAAGACTTTATAAAAGCGACAATAAAACAAGCACTCACGTTTAAAAATATATTTAAACTCCCATCAATTCTTCAAAAAGTGCTTCCAAATGTCGACACAAATCTTTCAATCGAAAAAATGATTTCAGCTGCAGCAAGTGCCGGAAAACTTAACTCTGAAAACATCAGAACGGAAACTCTTCCGGGGGACGCTCAATACATCGGCGGTGCAAGCTATTGGGTATATGATAAGACAAAATCAAAAGAACTCATCACTTCCCTTTTCGGTAACTATTATATTGGAGATTAATTTTGAAAAAGTTAAATACAGATTTAGAACAAGCTATGATAAGAAAAATTGAACACCTTTTCTTTTGCAATAACTGCAAAAGAATGGGTGTTTTTAATAATATAAAACTTGAGCCGGAGGAACTATTGGATTTGTCAATTGAAGACATCGACACAAGTGTTGATTTTCTTGATATGAAACTCTCATTTCCTTCTTATATAAACGCAATAACCGGAGGTTCATATATCTCGGAAAATATCAATCGAAAACTTGCTATACTTTCTCGCGAATTTGATATACCGGTTATGACCGGATCGATGTCCGTATTTTTAAAATATGGCGAACTAAAAAGCTATTTGCCTCTTAAAAACTCCTACAAAGTCATTGTAAATCTTAGTGCGAGAAACACAGTTTCTGAACTTTTAAAATGTGCAGATGCTATGGACACAAAATATGTTTGTCTTCATGTAAACACTGCACAGGAGCTCATTCAACCCGAAGGCGACAATTCATTTAAAAATGAAACTAAAAATATAAAAGAGGCTGTAAATGAATTTGGTGAAAATCTTATTGTGAAAGCAGTGGGACAGGGCTTCAGCAAGGGTACGATACAAAGGCTTTGCGACCTTGGCGTAAAAAACATCGACATAAGCGGTGCCGGCGGTACAGATTTTTCTAAAATCGAAAGAATGCGAACAGTTAAACACTTTGATCCTTTTCCTTCGATTGACACCGAGACAAGCCTTTCCTATTTAAAAGAGTTTGACGTATACAAAATTGCAAGCGGCGGCATCGACACACCGCTCGACATGATAAAAGCAATAAAGTTAGGCGCCGACATCACAGCAAGTGCTTATTACTATCTTATGCTCACAAAATTAGACAAATATGCCGCATTCGACAAAATAAAAAATGATCGACTGGAATTCAAAAAACTTATGCTTCTTCTTGGCAAAAAATGTTTGAAAGAACTTGGAGGTGATTAAAATTATAAATCATCTACCACCACCGTATGACGAATTTGAAAAAAAGAATAATAACCAACGAAATGTTGCAATCGGCCTTTCGTTATTTATCATAATTTCAATTTTTCTGCTTTATGTTTTTGCATACCAAAAAAAAGCACCGGCTGACAATGTTGAAATAAAAGAGTCAAACATAAAAAAAGCGGAAGTGCTTCCGAAAGTTGATGAAAAAAGTGACAAAGAAGTCAAAATAATAACCGAAGAAATAAAACCGGGAGACGCAAATAAAGACGCTCCAACTGACGAAGCTGAACAAAGTGAAGAGGTCGAAATAAATGATACACTTTCTGATAATACCTCAAGTGAAGATTCAGATTATACAGATGAAAAAATCCCAAAAGATGCATTTTTATTTCCATCGGATTCAGTTTTGATAACAGATGAAAAACTCGAAAGTCTTGACGACAAAACAATTGAGCTAATTAAAAATGAAATCTATGCAAGACACGGCTATATCTTTACCGACCGAGCTTTAAAGAAATACTTCGAAACATTCAGTTGGTATAAACCGAACGACGACTACAGTCCGAAGCTTCTAAATCAAACCGAAAAAGCAAATCTTAAAATTATAAAAAAATTTCAGTCACATGAAAAGTAAGTCAAAATCCTTGACTTATTTTTTTTTCTATTGTAAAATGTACTTATGGTTGATGACAAAGTCTTCATGAAAGAAGCTCTAAAACAGGCAAAGAAAGCCTATAAAAAAAATGAAATCCCTATAGGTGCCGTTCTTGTAAAAGACGGCAAAATTATTTCACGCGGAAGAAACTCCGTCATTGAAAAAAATGATATGACTTCACACGCCGAGATAAATGCTCTTAGAAAAGCGGGGAAAAAATTGGAAAACTATCGCCTCCCGGGTCTTACACTCTACACAACTCTTGAGCCATGCTCAATGTGTGAAATAAGAATGGAAAAGTACCGAAGTGGTCGTAACGGGGCGCTCTCGAAAAGCGTTTGCGGGCAACCGCACGTGGGTTCGAATCCCACCTTTTCCGCCAATTAGCGAAATAGACCTCCTTTTGGAGGTCTATTTTGCTATCGCGAAGGTGGGATTCGAACGCCGAACATTTCCCGAGCGAATAGCGAGGAAAAAGAAATGTGAGGCCGGACGATTGGATAGCCACCTTTTCCGCCAATTAGCGAAATAGACCTCCTTTTGGAGGTCTATTTTGCTATCGCGAAGGTGGGATTCGAACGCCGAGCATTTCCCGAGCGAACAGCGAGGAATCAGAAATGCGAGGCCGGACGATTGCTCCCCACCTTTTCCGCTCAAGCGGTGGGATTCGTCGCCGAACATTTCCTTAAGCGTTAGCGAGCAAAAAGAAATGCAAAGGCCGGACGATTGGATAACCACCTTTTCCGCCTTTTTAAAGGAAGGTGGGATTCTCTCCGCAGATTGTTGTTCACAATCGAACTTCGCTTCGCTCGTTCTCTTGTACAACAAGTTGCGTTAGACCTACTAGCCAATCGAGCTTCCCTACGGTCGCTCTCTTGGGTTAGGGCTTAAACGCCGAGCATTTCCTTAAGCGAATAGCGAGGAATCAGAAATGCGAAGGCCGGACGATTGGTCCACACCTTTTCCGCTCAAGCGGCGGGATTCGTCGCCAAGCATTTCCTTAAGCGTCAGCGAGGAATCAGAAATGCGAGGCCGGACGATTGGATAGCCACCTTTTCCGCTCAAGCGGTGGGATTCGAACGCCGAGCATTTCCTTAAGCGTCAGCGAGGAAATAGAAATGCGAGGCCGGACGATTGGTCCCCACCTTTTATATCTTTTTAATAAAATAGGATTCGTCGCCGTGCATTTCCTTAAGCGTCAGCGAGGAAAAAGAAATGCGAAGGCAGGACGATTGGATAGCCACCTTTTCCGCCATAATAAAATAGGATTCGTCGCCGAACATTTCCTTAAGCGTCAGCGAGGAAAAAGAAATGCGAAGGCCGGACGATTGGTCCCCACCTTTTCCGCTCAAGCGGTGGGATTCGTCGCCGAACATTTCCTTAAGCGTTAGCGAGGAAAAAGAAATGCGAAGGCCGGACGATTGGATAGCCACCTTTTCCACCATAACAGTACACCCTTTTTACTAATTTCTCATATTACTCACACCATTTCAATTTCTCCGCACAATTTCAAAACATTAATACATATATAGAATTTTTGATTAGTTTATGCTATACTTTAGTTGATTAGCTTTAGCTAATCAATTTTTTTAAGGAGAAATAAATGCTAGATAAATACTTATTTAAAGCTATTGGCAATGCCAAAAAATATATTAGAAACAGTGTCTTTATGATGATGCTTAGGGTAGTCGGAACCGCCCTATTCGCTTATGCTTTCGGTACATTTGCTGAAAGTTTATACAAAAATAGCCCCATAGATTTAGAAATTCCATGTATTATACTGGCGTTTGGTATATTGATCAGAGTTTTTGCACTATACAAAGTTACCGATTATCAATCCAATATAATCGGTGAAGTTAAAGGTAAGTTGAGAGAAAGACTGATCACAAAAGCGGTTTCAATCGGTCCTTCATATAAGGAAAAACTTTCAACTTCAACGCTCATAAACTTGGGTTCCGACACAATCGAGCAGTTGCAAAATTATTATGGACGATTTTTACCGGAATATTATGGTGCTTTTGGAGCAAGTCTTGTAACTTTTGCAGTGTTTTTTTACTTAAATTGGAAACTTGGAATTTTATTTTTATTTTTAATGCCTATTATTCCCCTTCTGCTCAAATTTATTTTGACAATGGTTGGAAGGATGCAAAAAAAATATTGGCGTAAATATCAAGATGTAGGTGAGCTATTTCTAGATAGTTTACAAGGTATAACTGCTTTGAAAATTTTTAAAGCAGACTCTAAGAGAGCGGATGAACTAGACAAAAAGGCGGAAGACTTCAGAAAGGAAACCATGCGTATTCTTGCAATGCAATTGAATTCCATAACTCTTATCGAATGGATTGCATACGGTTCTTCCATTGCATGCATTTTTATGGCTATTAATATTTTCGTAAAAAGCAATTTAAGTTTGCACTTATTAATTATGATTCTTATCATGTCGATGGATGCTTTTAGACCTATGATTACTCTTACTGCAAGTTTTCATGTAGCAATGACAGGAGTTGCCGCCGGAAAAACTCTTATGGAATTTTTAGAGCTTCCTGAAGATCAAAGACCGGATACTTTCCCACAAAACGATAAAATTAATTTAAAAATAGAAAAACTTTCATACTCATATCCTGATGGAGATTCGTATGCCCTAAACAATGTCAACATAGAGTTTCCGGATCGAGGTTATATTGCACTTGTCGGTGAATCCGGCTCCGGTAAGTCTACAATTGCAAAAATTTTATCCGGAGCAATGAGAGCAAAAGAAGGCGATGTTTTTGTAAATGACATTCCTTACAGTCAAATTAATTCTGCTTCCATTGCAAAAAACATTAATAGAATTACACACAATGCTCACATTTTTGAAGGTAGTATTTTAGAAAATCTCGTTATGGCAAAAACAGATGTGAAAAAAGAAACTATAACAGACGCTTTAAAAAAAGTGAATCTCTACGATGAAATCACGACTAAAGATGGTCTTGACGCAATGCTTACAAGCGGTGGACTCAATCTTAGCGGCGGACAAAGACAAAGGCTTGCTTTAGCAAGGGCTATGATTGAAGACTCAAAAATATTTATTTTTGATGAAGCTACAAGCAATATAGATATAGATAGCGAAGAAATTATTTTAAACAATATTAAAGAAATAGCCAAAGATAAAACGGTAATCATTGTCAGCCATCGCCTTTCTTCAATTAAAGATGCAGACAAAATTTATGTTATGGCAAACGGCTGCTTGGTTGAAGAAGGCGACCATGATAGCCTAATGGCAAAAGGTGGAGAATATAAACGCATATATGATGCACAAGAAAATTTGGAAGGAGCTTTTACAAATGCAAAATAAAACAAACGGATTAACAGTAATACGAAAATTACTTTCCCTCGTAAAGCCCCTAAGCAAATACATGGTTATTGCCGTAACAGCTGGAGTTATTTCCTTTTTATTTTACACAGCCATAAGTGTGTTGGCGGCAAATTTAATAGTTGAATACATTGATGGAGGCAATAATATCGCTCGTATAATAAAAATTATGATTGGTGCCGTGTTGTTGAGAGGGCTTTTTCGCTATCTCGAACAATATATGAACCATCTTATTGCATTTAAAGTTTTGGCATTACTCAGAAATAAAGTTTTTGCAGCCGTTCGTAAATTGGCTCCCGCAAAAATCGAAATGATGAATAAAGGTGATTTGATTTCAGCGATTTCATCCGACATGGAGTTGTTGGAAGTTTTCTATGCACACACCATTTCACCTGTATGTATCGCAATAATTACAAGTATAATTTATGCCTGCTATCTTTCTACGATTTCTCCGGTAGCAGCAGCTATTATGATTATGGGGCATATTGCGATTGCTATAATCTTGCCGATGATATTTTCAAAACATGCAAGTGCTGCTGCCGCTAAAACAAGACATAACCTCGCAATGATCAGTTCAAGTTTTTTGGACCTCTTGAGAGGTCTCGGAGAAATAATCAGCTTTGCATATCAAAAACAAGCTGTAAAAAAAGTAAATGAGCTCAATCATAAATTAAAAACCAATCAAGATATTCTCATCAGACAACTGGCTATACTTCTTGCACTTGTTGATCTTCTTGAAGTTTTCATAACGGCAATAATATTCGCCGTGCTATCAATGACAGGACTCGACGGTAAATCTGCTTTTGTTGCAGCAGTTCTTGTGTATTTCAGCTTTGGAGCAGTGCGAGCAGTTGCATTACTAGGAAACGGTCTTTCGCAAACTCTTGCCTCTGCACACAGAGTTATGGGAATTTTGGAAGAAAAACCAATGGTTCAAGAAATTATCGGAAAGCATAATCTAAAGAAAAATGAAATTGCAAACTACAGTGGAGATATTATCGAAATAAACAATATTAATTTTGCTTATAAAGAACGTGCCATTTTAAAAGATTTTTCCACATCAGTAAAAAATCATGAATTCATCGGCATACAAGGTCCTAGCGGATGTGGCAAATCAACTCTACTAAAACTTATAATTCATTTTTGGAATTTGGACAGCGGCTCAATTAAAATTGCCGGACATGATATTTTGGATATCAACACTGCATCTCTTTACGAAAATCTCAGCTACATGACCCAAACAAGCGAATTTTTCGAAGGTAGCATACGAGACAATCTCACAATTGCGAAACCGGATGCATCTGATGAGGAAATTAAAGAGGCACTAAAAAAGGCATCTATTCTCGAATATGTTGAGGGACTTAAAGGTGGACTTGACAGTCCTATAAAAGAACTAGGCGACAATTTCTCCGGCGGCGAGAAACAAAGACTTGGACTAGCAAGATGTTTTTTGAAAGATGCAGAAATATATTTATTTGATGAACCAACAAGCAATCTGGATGCATTGAATGAAAGCATAATTTTGAATTCGATTAATCAATATATGAAAGAGAAAACCATAATTATGGTTAGCCACAGAACATCTACACTAAGAATATGCGATAAAATTATACAAATGTTATAAATACAAGCCATAAAAATAAGAAAATTGAGAAAAGACCCAATGGATTTCTTAAGTTCAAAAATATATACTATAAGAAATATGAATAGATGAAAATATCATAATAGAATGTCCTTTTTATCGGAGTAACCAATAAATAGGGCATTTTTACATAAAAAAACAAACCTACAAAAATATAGGTTTGCCTTAATAATCCTAAGAACTATGTCCTCTGTTTTAATTTAATTTGAATAATAAATTCTATTACCGCAACCGAAAATACCAAAATCATCTGTGCATACTTGTCAATTTTAAATCTGCCGGTTGCGAAGAACTATTTCACCAAAATACATTACATGAAACGCCTCAAAAAACATTTTTGAGTTTACGCACACAAGTGATATAATATTTATAGATGATTTTCTAAAAATAATGGCGAAATCGAAATCAGCTCTTCCGCAGCGGAATATTTAACTTTTATTGCTGCCACCGGTGACGACGAAGACTCGATTGAAATCAGATATGAAGACGAGAATATTTGGCTAACGCAAAAGATGATGGCGACGCTTTATGACGTAAGTGTTTCCGCAATAAATCAGCATCTAAAAAAAATTTTTGACGATAACGAACTAGAAGAAAATTCAGTTATTAAGAAATACTTAATAACTGCAAACGATGGAAAATCATATAATACAAAACACTATAACTTACAAGCAATAATTTCTGTCGGCTTTAAAGTTAATAACGAACGTGCGGTTCAATTTAGAAAATGGGCAAACCGAATTGTAAAGGACTACACAATAAAAGGCTGGGCAATGGATGATGAAAGGCTGAAAAACTCAGGAACCAAACTCACAAATGATTATTTCGAAAAATTACTTGTCAAGATTCGAGAAATAAGGATGTCCGAAAGAAGATTTTACCAAAAAATCACCGACATCTACGCCACATCCTTGAACTATGACCCGTCTGCAAAAGCAACAAAGAGGTTTTTTGCCGCCGTTCAAAACAAACTCCACTATGCCGTGCACGGAAAGACTGCAGCAGAACTTATAATGGATAGAGCGAACCACGAGAGCAAAAATATGGGACTTACCACTTGGGATGGATCCCCTGATTCAAAAATTCACAAATACGACGTTATTATCGCTAAAAACTATCTAAACGAAAAAGAACTTAATCAAATGCAAAGAATCGTTTCTGCATATCTTGATATGGCGGAACTGCAAGCAGAAAGAAATATCCCGATGACAATGGAAGATTGGGAGAAAAGACTCAACGGATTCTTACAACTGTGGGATAAAGAAATCTTAAATGACGCCGGAAAAGTCACCGCTGCCCTTGCAAAAGAATATGCGGAAAGTGAATTTGAAAAATATAGAATTATACAAGATAGACTTTATAAAAGCGATTTCGACAAATTTCTTGAGCTGGAAAATATAGACGAAAACAAAGATGAATAAATAAAAATATTATTATATTATGCCCTTTTTATCGGAGTAAACAATAAAGAGGGCATTTTTCTTTATATTTTAAACATTAATATATATTCATTTAATTGAACTTGTCTATATCAAAATGTTCTATATTGAAATTTCCTATACATATACATTTATATTATCAAAGTGATATAATATAGTTATAATAAAAAGGAGGTCTCATTATGAGCAATAGTAAAAAATTAGCCTTTGCCGGTATTTCAATCGGCATAAACATTGTGCTCGGAACTATCGTAGGTTGGATTTCTATTCCACTGCTGTTCCTTGACACTGTCGGAACAATCCTCTCAGCTGTCGTACTCGGACCATTATATGGTATGGCTGTAGGCGGCATAACAAATGTTGTGCTCGGATTTATTTATAATCCAAAAGACATTCCATTTGCACTAGTAAATATTGCCATTGGTCTTATAGTCGGACTTATAGCAAAGAAATTCAGATTTGATCTTAAAACTGCAATTATTACAGGATTAATCTTGGCAGTTGTAGCCCCTGCAATCGGAACTCCAATAGCAATTTATGTATATGGCGGTATTACCGGTGATTTTAACGACGTATTATTCACTGCTTTAAAAAATGCAGGCAACGATATATTCTCCTCAGCCTTTATTCCAAGAATCACCAGCAACATCGTCGACAAAGTAGTATCTTGCGTTTTGGTTGCCGTCTCATATAATAGATTAAAAGGAGCAATCAATGGACGTTAGGTCCAAAAAAGTTGTCCTCGTCTCTCACTGCATTTTAAATCAAAATTCAGTTGTTAACGACCTGGCTCGCGCAAAAGGTGCTTACAGAGAAATTGTCGAAACAATAATGGATAACGACATCGGAATCCACCAACTGCCCTGTCCTGAAATGATTCATCGTGGAATGGAAAGGCCATCGATGACAAAAGAACAATATGACACCGAAGATTATCGTAAACTTTGCCGAAGCCTTTCCGACCACACAATCGCAATAATTAATAACTATTTAAAAAATGATTATAAAATTGTCGGTATAATCGGAATAAACCATAGTCCAACATGTTCTATCAAATGTGGCGAAGGGGTTTTTATGGAAGAGCTGCTAAAAAAATTAAAAAATCTCGGCTTAGAAATACCTACCACTGATGTATCGACAGCATATGTAGAAGGCAGCGACAACAAATTAGAAATTGACGAACTGAAAAAATTTTTAAATAAATAAAAATAGGCTCTACAATCTTTTTATTTTAAACCAAAAGATTATAGAGTCTTTTATTTTAATCACATATATTTAGTTGCTTCATAAACTCCCCTACAACCCAACAAAAACATCCACAAGATTTTGTATTTCATAAAGCACTTCCGCCTTCTTCTTTTCTCTTGCACCTTTACGTCGTGATGTAGATGGTAATATACTGTCGTGTTCTTCGCCATTGTTTTCAGCAAAGCCTTCGGCTATAGATTTATTATATAAGTTTTTCTGCATTAAAACGAAATATAAAACCCTCCTATCAAAATTACATAAATAATAAGGACCACACGCCGCTTACTTTAAAGATATTATACCGTATAAAAAATAAATATGATAACCCCAATAAAAAATGAGGCCCCAGCCCCATTTTTATTTTATCAAAGCAACTAATAAGCTTTTAGTAGTTGATGATTTCTATTAAATTACTCTTGCAAAAATTTTTTCAAAACCTGGACATGATTAATCTCTGGATCCTTGGCTGCGTAAATCAAAATTACATTCTCAGTTTTTAAAATGTTTTTTACATGGATTTTAAATTTTTCCGCTTCAGGATTTTCCTCCAGCTCTTCCAAATAAAGTTTGGAAAATTTTTCAAAGTTTTCCGCCTTATGTGCAAAAAATTTTCTTATTTGTGTAGAAGGAGTAATTTCTTTTGCCCATTCAAAGGGCTCTAAACTTTCTTTTTTAATTCCCCTGGGCCAGAGCCTGTCGACCAAGATTCTCCTGCCTTGGCAAGTATCATCTATA
>QWBY01000935.1_pt1 | contig 19632 bp, 13 predicted proteins | sample 1972471 | NCBI WGS metagenome assembly QWBY01 (sample SAMN09866722, study PRJNA288562) | Human gut metagenome isolate term6_stool, whole genome shotgun sequencing... | reverse complement strand
GACGGCACTCCTTGCGACCGGCTGCACCAAGGAGCGCCCCGCCGTTGAGGACCCCACCGAGTCACCCAAGTACACCACCGACGACTGGGAGGGCAGTACCTATATGTCCCTCGCCCTACGCACCACTCCCACCACCACTGCCCCCGCTACCCAGCAAGAGGCTGGGGCTAAGGATGGCAAGGAGAGCAAGACGGGCGGCGAGGAGGAGTTCTCCACATGGCCGGGCGACGACATCATCGACAACTTCGCCGTCTACATCGTCTCAGAGGGGATCGACAAGGTACAGTGCATCGCTGGCTCAGTGGCCGATAGTAACAAAGCAACGTGGGACGCCGCCAAGCAGGAGCTGCTCCTAAAGCCCTTCCCCACAGCACCGGTGAGCAAGCGGATCTTTGCCTTCTTCAATATCCCTACGCAATACCAGAACTACCTAGACGAAAAGCTCAATAATAGAGAAGAGTTCCTCAAACGGATTTCAGAACCGATCTCCTATACGGGAGCACAGAGCATCACCTACGATCAGGATGCCCCCACTCTGGAGGCCTTCCGCCCCGATAGCCATATTTCCGCCCCGATAGCCATATCGCCACGAAGGTGATAGAAACCGACGCCACTATTCCTGTACTGGACTCATTTAGCCAATGGGGAAGGTCGGGGGACAGCGAAAAGATTCCAAGGAAAAACCTTGATTTCCCCAATGAATTCTTTGACACAAGGATGGCCAACACTAAGCCTGACCTTCTCCCATTTACCAAGCGCAAGGATCGGATCCTCTCCTCGGGGGTACAGTACTACCTGCCTGAGGACAACATCACTGAGGAGGAGGTAAAGACCGAAGGACGCAACCTGGTACAGGTCTATACCCGCCGGGTCTTGGCACAGGCTGTGGTGACTGCCGAGGCGGACCTCACAAATACTCCTATACCCGAACTGGAGGGCATGGTGATCAAGGGGGTAAGCTTTCAGGTGCTCAATTTTGAGCCTACCTTTTTCCCCATCGCCAAGACATCGGATAACCAATGGCCGGGGAATAAAAACACCGTGACGCCTCTCTACGATCAGACGGACAATAGCTCGCTGATCAATATGACGAACTACCGCTCAACGATTGCAGATGAAGAGTTTACGGTAGATGCATTGGTTCGGGATCGCTTCTTCCGCTCAGCTCACTTCGTCTATGGGGAGGGACCTGCCGAGCTCGATCCTTCCGATGAGAATTATGCTCAGAAGCTCTTGCGGGAGACAGAGTATAGCGACAAGCAAGAAATTGATGGGAAATTACCTGGCGAGCAAAGTAGACCCACAGCCCCCGATTACACCACCACATTCTGGGGCAGCTGCTACGTGACCGAGAGCACCCACGCATGGGCCGAGGATGCCTCCAGTGGCTACAAAACCTCCAATACCCCCTTCTTTGCCGTCGTTGCTTACTTTGATACCGAGAAACTCCCCTGGGGAGACAAAACTAATACTGCCGCCAGAGCTAAAATTGCCAACAAGAAACAAGACCTCGATGATGCACTGAAAGCATGGAGAGATGAGCGCGACGCTAAGCAGGCGGAGCTAGACGCTTTGCCTGAGGCCGGTGGCAGTGGTATGAGTGAGGCGGAGGCCGATGCTATTTTCGAGGCCTATGTGCAGTGGTGGAAGGACCATCTCTCTAATCCAGGAATGATGAGGACATATTCCAGGAAACTCTCAAAGATAAGGGATATGTTTATTAAGACAAAGGAGCTAGACGAGGCGGGATATCTGGATAAGATTAAGCGAGACAGGAGCACACTACGCAGTCAGGATCTTAAGGGCGGCTTAACATTAGCTGACAAAGGCTACCGCAACCGCCAGTATCCCGAAAACAAGAGAGTCGGCAGCCCAACGGAATTTGACGTTCCGGAGAAGGAGTTGGACGAAGAGCAAAAGGAATTTAAGAAGACGCTTGAAGCGGATAGGAAGCTGATAGCGGGTGACCCAAATGCCAAGAGGCGCCAGCAGCTCAATAGTGAAATTGAAGAACTTAAGAAGAATATTGAAGACTTCAAAAAGGACTTTAATTCTTCAGGAAAGAAATACCCAAAGTTGGAGAACTCAACAACTCTCAAAGAGTTTTACACTCAATTTATCTACGAGCAGGGGATCAATAGGATTTTCTACTCACAGGTAGATCAAAAGTTCTATCTCAATTACCACGAGATACCATTCGCCAGTCGTGGTAGTCATAGGCACACCCTAAGAGAGAACGATCCCTGGCTGCGAGAGCTGAGGTCCAAGCTGCCCAACAACAAGGACTTCCCAACCGAAAAAAATGGGGCTCCTGCTACTGCAGCAGTATTGCCACCATCTGCACCGCTGATGAGTAAGCTGAGCAAGCTGCTGAATGGGGAGATACCGGAGACGGACCTCAGCCCCGCTGAGCGTCGCTCAATGGACTTCTATCTCTACGGTCGTGTGGCACCGGGACTGGTGAAGTACTTCGGTGGTAACGAGCGTATCGATAGGATAGACCTCCAGAGTGGCTATGTAGCGTGGTTTACCGCCAAAAAGGAGAATAAAGATAGAGTGGTGAGCTACCCTTGCTATGTCAGGAATAAGAAGGTCGAATCCGATGGCAAGGAGACGGATAGCAGTATCAGTAACGTGCGCCTACTGATGGTCTACTACGCTTGGCTCAACCCCAACACAAGTGACCCAAGTAACAGCTACGCTTCGCCTGTGCTGCGCAACAACATCTACCATATGCATATCACCGGCTTTACCAAGATGGGACTCTCAGCGATCCCCTTTGTACCAAGGATACCGGAGGGCACGGGCTACAAGTTCCTCCACGCACCATTCGATCCAGATGAGGTGATACCGGACGAGGGCGTATCACTTCCAAAGGCAGGCGCTGCGGGGCAGCCGGCAGGCATTACTGCACGCTCTGCGAGCTATACCATTACATTCTGATCAGGGACTGACATGATGACGAAGATATACAGAGTTACACCGCTGGCAGCGCTTATGGCACTGCTGCTCGCAGCCGGCTGCACCAAGGAGCGGCCGACGCTCGAGGAGCCGGCAGAGCCGTCAGGCACATCCTCAGTGACCCCCTCCTACGGCACCACCTACATGTCGCTAAGCCTCCGCACCGGCGGCGGCAGCAGCCAGTCGGAGGATCACGACTACAACTATCAAGGCGATTGGGCAGGTACCGACGACATCACCTCCTTCGCCGTCTACGTTGTCTCCGAGGATCGCGACGAAGTACACCGCATCGCCGGCGATAAGATTGTGGCTACTGATGCAGTATATGAATGGGAGAATGGTGAAAAGAAGCTTAAGGATCCAGCGGTATTGCATTCCGACGTACAGAAGTGGGAAAAAGGTGTACTGACCCTGAAGCCATGGAAGACCTCACCGGGAAAGAAGACCATCTACGCCTTCCTCAATCCACCGGCAGAGTATATCAAGTCCCTAGAGCCTACACTCTCCAATAAGGCTCAGTTTAAAAATAAGGTGAAGGATCCCATCCCATTCCAAGGGATGATGGGGGTGACCTACACCGATGCGCCAAAAGTCTCCGGCTTCCGTCCCGACCCCAACATCGCCAAGAAATCAGTATATTATGGTACAAATAAATACGTTCTAGATAACACGGTCAATGAAAAAATTGGGTCACTTATTGGCTTTGACCATTTCGACGGCCGAGCTTATGAATTTATGCAACCGGGTAAACCTAGCATCAACTTCTATAAGCATAATGACCACATCATGTGCTCGGGTATACAGGAGGAGTTTCAAGTAGCGGATAATGTATCAGAGAGCGAGGTAGCCAAGAACCGAGATAACCTCGCCATCATCAGTGTCCGCAGAGTACTGGCTCAAGCCGTAGCGACATGGGATATGGATCTCATCGGGAAAGGAATTAAGGGCGATCCCGATAAGGAGAAGATGGAACTGAAGGGAGTATTCTATCAGGTACTTAACTATGAGCCTACCTTCTACCCCATTGCTGAGCGTACCGACAAAGAGTGGTTCAATATCAAGAACACCAAGAGTCCCTCTTATGGCGATCCTGCCCCATCAGGACTGATTGACTTTACCACCTATCAATCACATCGGGAAAAAAATAATAGATTTGATCCCGTAACGCTTGAGGATGAGCGCTACTTCCGCTATGCTATCCCGGTGAACAAAGGCGAAGCCGTGGATCCAAGCAACGAGAAAGCGATGCAATTACTTCTCCGTCAAAAAGTGGTACTTGCACCTACTCCTCCGGCTAATAGCGTGAGCGTGGAAGATAAAGATACAAGGTATTACAGATCTCCCTATCCCTACGAGACGTCCACCGTACACTGGGGCGGCTGTTACCTGACCGAGACCACCCAGCCGTGGGGTGACGGAGAGGATAGTGGCTACCGCAAGGGGAATACCCCTTTCTTTGCGATCATTGCCTCCTTCGCCATCCGAAGCCTACCTTGGGATGAGAGTGCCCTCTCTGCAAGAAGAAAGAGAGAGGCAGAGCTTCAGAAGCGAATCTCAGAAGTGAAAGCTAAGGCTGAACAAGCAATAAAAGAGCAGAAAAGACTTGAGCAACAACTAGTTCAGGAAAAAGAAGAATTAGCGAATTTTGAATTGGCACTTAAAGATTCTAAGAACTGGGGCAAAGTCGCAGAGTATACTACGGCACTGAATAATCGGGATGAATGGCAAGAAAAGTACAATGCGGCAACGGGCAAAAACCGAAAAGCAGCTTATAAGAAAGAACTAGAAAAAGCCCAAACCATAGTCAATAAGTTACGTAAAGATTATTATGATGCCAAGAAAGATTCTGATGGCTACAATAAACACATTGCAGCGGAAAATCAAGTGACCACTACAGAAGCTAAAATCATTGAGGTGAAGAAAACAATAGACAGCACTGATAAAGACATTGCAAAGCTTACAGAGGCGGCTAACAAAATAGTGGTGGATGGTGTGACGTACGACGAGGGAGATGACATCACTCCTATCACCTATGCCCATGGCATCAATCGCATCTACTACTCGCTGGATAAGCAGAAGTTTTACCTCAATTACCACGACATTCCTGTAGACAACCGTAAAGAAAATGGAAAAATTGTGATCCATCAGCTGAAGACTACTGACAAGTGGTATACCAAACTTACCGAGGCCATCCCAGCAGGGGCTGGAATACCGACGGCGTCACAGAAGTTGCTGGATAAATTTAGCGAGGTGCTGAATGGTAAGACCAAGGCCGAGACACTTACCGCCGACGAGCAGCGTGCGATGGACTTCTACCTCTATGGCAGGGTGGCTCCCGACTTGGTTCCCTCTTTCAAACCGGGTGCTAGGAAGTATGACTATATCGACCTGCGCCTCGGTTACGTGGAGGAGTACACCGCTAAGCACAAGGACAAGGTGGTCAATTATGAGATTATGACCAGATATCGTGGGATAACTATCTCAGGTGCGAATAGCGATGAAATGACACAAACCCGTCTGCTGATGGTCTACTACGCTTGGGTGAACCCCAGTACCAACAATAACCGCACCTGGTACTCCTCGCCTGTGTTGCGTAACAACATCTACCATATGCACATCACCGACTTCTCAAAGATGGGGCTATCGGGAATCCCCTTTGTGAAGAGGCCTGACGACTCACGCTTCACCTATCTGCATAACATCGACCCCGATGAGAAGGTGCCGTCGAAGAATGAGCATCTGCCCATTCAGGATCCCTACATGAACATAAAGGTGACGAATGTCGGCTGGGGCATACACAGCTATAAGAACAAATTATAATCCAGAGCCAGATATGACTACGAGAATTCTACATACGACACTTGCTCTCCTCTCGCTTCTGCTGCTCGGGGGATGCCATCCGATGGTCTATGAGCAGCTTGACGACTGCCCCCGTGAGGTGGAGGTGTCGCTCTACAGCCAGTCACCGTGCGACGCTCAGCCGACTTACCCCGAGGATATGACCTCCGTGCTCCTCGTCGCCTACAACGACCGAGGCGAGGTGGTGGCGACCGAGACTCATAAGGGGGCGGTGACGGCGGAGACGAGGGTACGTATGACCCTGCCCACTTCCGACCCGGTCCGTATCGCCGCCTGGTCGGGTCTCGATGAGGAGACCTTTGACCTCACCACCGGTGCTCGGGCAGTTGAGCTCTTCGCGGCACTCCGTGCGGGACGCGACCTGACGGGACGGGTGATCCGACAGGGCGCGACCGAGAAGCTAAGCCTCGCTCCTCTCGACAAGAGGGGGACGGAGTCGCCCACACAGGTGAGCGTCAACCTCCTTGAGCTGACCAATCGCATCACCATCCGTCTCACCGGACTACAGGAGCCGGAGAAGGTCTCCATCGAGGTCACCTCGGCCAACGACCGCTACAGCGGTCTCGGGAGGTTGCTCGACGTGAGAGGTCAGAGTACCCCCTACAGCTACCCGGTCGCCATCGAGCGGAAGGCCAATACCTACAACGGCAAGCCGGAGCCGGGCTGCATTGCTGAGTATGACGGTGAGGTGACGGGCCACGTCACCACGCTCTCTCTGGAGAGCGGTCACCGGAGCCTCCTCTCCATACATCAGGAGGGGCTCTCCGCACCGATCTATGAGCAAGACTTAGTGGGACTGGTGCTGATGGCTGCAAGAAAGGGTGCCCACCATGCGAACCTGAGCTGCGACCACGACTTCACCGTGGATCTGAAGGTGCGCCGCTGCCCCGACTGTAGTGAGGGGTATGAGGTGGTCTGGATCAAGGTGAATGACTGGCTGGTACACAGTGTCGACATTGAGCTCGATCAGCTGTAAGCCGGAGCGCTCGTGGGCGTGATACCAGTAGATCATCACCGACGTTGGAGCCGAGGCACTGCCCTGCCCTCCTCCATCGGTATGCTGTCACCTACCCCTCTCCCGGCGCCGCGCCTCCTCCGAGGCATCAGCACTGAAGTGCTTCGGCCCGGAGGGCTGTGGGCACTCCTGCTGCTACTTCTCACCGCCTGTCATGTCGAGATCAACGGCGACTTCCGTCCGGACCCCGGTCCGGGCAGGGTCGCCGTCGTCATTGACCGACCTCAGACGGAGCTGTCGGAGGATCAGGCTCGCCACTTCGGTGCCATCTCCTCGCTCCGCATCGTGGCGACGGATCTGCAGGGACGGGTGGCCTACAACGAGCCGGTCCGCTATGGCGGGAGAGGCGGAGACCTCCGTCCTGAGCAGATAGCCTGCAGCGACCCGATCTTTATGGAGGAGGGGACCTATGAGTTTTTCTTCATCGCCAATGAGCGCGAGTCTCACGTGGTACAGGAGGATCTGGAGCGACTGCGTACCAAGTGGGACGTACAGCGGCTCACCTACTTCGTCCCCCTCACCCGCCGCGCCGACAGCCCGCTGAGAATTCCTCTGGTGGGACACCTGCAGCGACAGCTGCCCCGTCCCGGGGAGAGCGACCGAGTGATACGGCTGACGCCGGTGCTTCGCCCTGCGGTGGCACTGCTCGAGGTGCATACCGCCGGGGCCACCGGGGTGCAGTCGGTGGAACTCGCCTTCCCGGTCGACCGACTTGACGGTGGACTCTTCGGCTACCCCTACCGACGCGAGCAGGATCGGTCGCACGAGATGCGGTACTACCCCCTCACACCGCAGGAGGAGGATCCGACGAGCTACTACGTCGGACTGCCGGAGGTCTACGGCTACGCACCGGAGCAGAGCCGCTGGAGGGGAGCGGAGGGATCCTCCATCCCACACCTCAGGGTCACCCTCGCCGACGGGGCGGTGAAGATCCTGCCCCTGATGACGCTCCCTCCCGACCAACGACCGACCGACTACACCGACTACCTCCGCATCGCCGGGGAGGAGGCGCCCATCGGTGTCGGGGGGCTGATCGACCGCTTCTCCCTCTTTGCCGGGCGACACCTCTCCTACGACCTACGCACCCTCTGACCTCATCCTCCATAGCGCAATATTGTCGGACGAGTGCGCAATATTGTCGGACGAGTGCGCTATATTATCGGACGAGTCGGACAAGTCGGACGAGTCGGACGGCGCAGAGGACACTTGCTCTCACCTGAGAACTCCATCCATCTCAGCCGATCACGCTGAGGCGGGGATGCACCCCGACAGGGGTGCTTCTCATCGGGCGCGCCACATTGTCGGACAAGTCGGACAGCGCAGAGTAAATGGAAGCCATGAAATGAATGGTATTCCGGCATCCGAAGGATGCCCGCTCCATAGGCATCGGTCGAGGCACGAAGTGCCGAAGACCGATGTATAAGAATAAACATATACGCCACGACCCCTTGGGGTCGCCGAGAGGGGATGGATGCTCGGCGACCAGCAAGGGGTCTAACAGTGTGCCGATCCCGCAGGGGCGAAGCCCCGGAGGGATCATCGTTGTTTAGCCCGGGTGTCGAGGCACGAAGTGCCGAAGACCCCGGGTAAGATGAGCCATTTTTAGAAATACGACCCCGCCAGGGTGTCGCACTTACCAGTCAGACAATCAGTGCGACACCCTGGCGGGGTCGAGGGGATTTTCCTCCCCGAGCTATCCCGGGGTCTTCGTCGGGGCTTGCGCCCCTCCTCGACACCCGGGCTAAACACTGAGCACCCCTACCGGGGTGCATCGCTTGCCAATCCCGCTGGGGCATTAATCCCTCTGGCAATCACCATTACGAGCACCCGCAAGGGGTGCCTCCCCCAGCGGGCGCACCATATCGTCGGACGGTGCGCTATATTGTCGGACGGTGCGCTATATTATCGGACGAGTCGGACGGGTCGGACGGGTCGGACGGCGCAGAGGACACTTGCTCTCACCTGGGAACTCCATCCATCTCAGCCGATCACGGTGGGGCGGGGCTATCCCACACCCATAGAAAGAGATCGTTTGTTACCTCGGTCAATTCTTTTACCGATATTAGAGATCACTAATACCGATATTAGAGATCACTAATATCGGTATTAGAGTGGAGCGTGTGGCGGGACGCTCCCATAGCGGTATATTTGCGGTATGAGAGAGCGATCAGCGATACTTGACTTCTTCCCCTTCACCCCCACGCCGTCACAGGCTCGGGTGATAGATAAGCTGGACGACTTCCTCCGCCATGGGGAGGAGGACTCACTCTTCCTCCTCCGCGGCTATGCGGGGACGGGCAAGAGCAGTCTCGTCGGTGCCTGGACCCGGATGCTGGTCTCCATAGGCGTGCCGGTGAGGCTCCTGGCACCGACGGGCCGGGCAGCGAAGGTGCTCGGTGCATACTGCGGCATGCCGGCCTACACGATCCATCGGACGATCTACCGTCAGCGGATCGGGGCGGGGGGCGCCTTCACCTACGACCTCGGGTACAACGCCGGGCAGCAGGGGACCGTCTTTGTGGTCGATGAGGCATCGATGATCAGCAATCAGAGCGAGGGGAATGACTCCTTTGGCAGCGGTCGGCTGCTGGATGACCTGATGGACTTCTGCCACTCGGTGCCGTACAGCAGGATCGTGCTCATCGGCGACGATGCGCAGCTGCCCCCCGTCGGCACGCCGCAGAGTCCTGCACTCTCGCCGGACTACCTGCGGGGCTACTGCTCCTACCTCTATGAGGAGACGCTGACCGACATCGTGCGGCAGGAGAGTGCCGGTGAGATCGTCCTGACGAGCTACGACCTGAGGCAGCGGATCGCTGACCTGCAGCAGGGACAGCCGTGGGCCGAACCACTACTGGCGACCCCTCGCCGAGGCGGGGAGGTGCGGATCATCTCGGGGTACGACCTGCCGGAGCTGATGGAGGAGTCCTACCGCAGGGCGGGGCAGGAGGAGACGGTGCTGATCACGCGGTCCAATCGCGAGGCGGAGTCCTACAACCAAGGCATCCGCCACCAGACCCTCGGCTACGAGGAGGAGGTGGTGCCGGGCGAGCGGCTGATGGTGGTGCGGAATAATTACTTCTACCAGCCGGTGGATGGTGAGGGGAAGCAGACCGGGGGCTTCATCGCCAATGGCGAGATCCTGGAGGTGCGGGATGCGCGCCGCACGGCGGAGCTGTATGGCTTTACCTTCAGGGATGCGGAGCTGGTAGACGGCGAGGGGGGCTTCGTCTCGGCGAAGATCCTCTTAGAGAGCCTCTACAGTGGCACCTCAGCCCTCACGGGCGAGCAGCGACAGCTACTCTTTGACAACGTCGCCCTCGACTACCCCGGGGTGCAGTCGCGCCGGCAGCTCTATGCGGAGATGCGGAAAAATCCCTACCTCAATGCGCTGCAGATCAAGTATGCCTACGCCATGACGTGCAATAAGGCTCAGGGCGGTCAGTGGCGCGAGGTCTTTGTAAGCTTCGGGTACCTGACGCCGGAGATGATCGACCTATCGTTCCTCCGGTGGTTTTACACCGCGGTGACGCGCGCCACAGAGCGGCTCTACCTGATCGATCCGCCCGCCTTCATCTTTGGGCAAACCGAGGAGGAGGCGATCCAACTGAGAGACCTTTAGATCAAGTCAAGGATAATGGCATCGGAGATGTCGATGCCGTGGAGGGAGAGGTGGAGCCGGTCGCCCTCAAGCAGCAGGTCGCCCGATGCGAGGTATGGCTGTGCCCTCTGTAGCACCTTTTCCCTAACTCCTGAAGCGAAGAGACACTCCATCTCCCTCAGCGAGAGACCCTCGCAGGTCCGCAGGCGGGTCAGGACGTACTCCTCGAGAGCCATCTCGGGGGTGATGCGCTCGTAGGTGCGACTGAGGAAGGGGGTGGAGCGGAGGAGCTGACGACAGTAGAGCGTGACGTCGCTCGGATCGTAGGATCTCCAGGGGTGGATGTAGCTGTGCGCACCGGGCCCGAGACCGATGTAGGGGATCCCGTGCCAGTAGGAGCTATTGTGCCTCGAGCGGTAGCCGGGGAGGGCAAAGGCGGAGATCTCATAGTGCTCATACCCTGCCGACCGCAGTCGCTCGGCGACATAGTGCGACTGTCGGAGGCTCTCCTCCTCATCGATGGCGCTCACCCGCCCTCGCCGCAGTCGGTAGTGGAGCGGGGTCCCCTCCTCGTAGATCAGGTGGTAGGCGGAGATGTGGGTCGGCTCAAGGGCGACCAGTGCGTCGAGGTCAGTCCTCAGGGTCTCCTCACCGGAGCCGGGGATGCCGTAGATCAGGTCGAGGGAGATATTTCTCACCCCTCGGCGGTGGAGCTCTCTGACGAGCGCCCGCGTCTCCTCACCGGTGTGACGCCTGCCGAGGAAGCGGAGCAGGCTTGGGTCAAAGGACTGTGCGCCGATGCTGAAGCGATTGACACCCGCTGTGATCACCTCGTCCAGGTCCAGTGTGGAGAGGTCCCCGGGATTGCATTCCAGGGTGACCTCCGCCTCGGCAGCGACATCAAAGGAGCGACGGAGCCGGCGGATGATGTCGCCGACGGCTCGCCCCCGGAGGAGCGAGGGGGTGCCACCGCCGAAGTAGATGGTCTCCACCGGCTCTCCCGCCAGCTCGTAGGAGCGCAGGTCGATCTCAGTTGCGAGTGCCCTCAGGTAGTCCTCGACGGGGTGGAGGTTGGTGACGGAGTAAAAGTCGCAGTAGGGACACTTCGTCTTGCAGAAGGGGATGTGGACGTAGACCCCGGCCATCGATCAGATCTTGATCTCCTCGAGGCTCACCAGCTTATTCATGATCGCATAGACGGTGAGGCCGGAGGCGGAGTGGATGTCGAGCTTCTTGACGATATTGCGCCGATGCGTGGTGACTGTATTGATGGAGATGAAGAGCTTGTCGGCGATCTCCTTATTCGTCATCCCCTTGACGACACCGATGACGATGTCTCGCTCGCGCGGGGTGAGCTCCCCCACCACCTCTCTCTCGCCCTCCTCGGCAGTGAGGAGGGAGGAGATCAGGTCGATCACCTCCCTGTCGCTCTCCTCGGCGGAGAGGTGTCCCTCGCACCGCTCTGCCAGCAGCTCGTCGGTGATCGTGTCGCAGTATAGGATGAAGCGCGCCTCGGGCAGGTCGGCCATAGTCCGGAGCGTCTCGATGAGTGGTGGGCTGCAGACATTGCAGGAGACGATGACGATATCCGGGCGGAGACTCCGTAGGGCCCGGACGAGGGTAAAGGGGTCCCTCAGGGTATGTACCGTCACCTCGGTCCCCTTCTCCCGACCGATGAGTGTCGCCAGCGCCTCCTGTGTGCGACTGTCTGAGAGCGCTATGAGTAGGTTGGCTTTCATCGTGAAGGGCTCTTCTCAAGGGCCTTGATGCAGGGGATGAAGATCTGATTTTCTATGTCATTGTGGTTGAGCAGCTCCTCACCACAGGCGTAGAGGTCGTGGAGGACGTTGTAGAGCTTGAGGTTGGCCTCCCAGGTGTAGTACTTGAGGAAGAGGCTCTTCAGCTCATGCATCTTCAGCTCCACCTGATCGTGGTGCTTCTCAAAGTTGATGATGCTGTAGTCTCGCTTTCCCTCCCCTCCTCGGAGCAGTCCCTCAGCGTAGGGGAAGACCACCTCATCCTCGTAGTGCATATGATTGCGCACCTCCTTGCAGTAGTCGGCAAAGTAGCGCTGCACCACAACCCGTATGTCGTGCGGAGCGCCCTCGAGCGCCACCTCGAGCGCCTCGCCGATGTCGGGCAGCCGAACCTCTAAGAAATAGCGGTGGCTGGTGCGGAGGAAGGAGATGATCTGAGCCACATCAATCGTGCCGGGATCCGGCGTGAGCGTCTCGCGCAGATCGGGGTAGAGGTCAAAATGGACGAGATACATAAAGGTATCGGTATCCACGTGATTGGCCTCGCACACCTCGCGTATCGTGTGGTCGCCCATCCCGAGGGGGATCCCGAGACGCGAGATGAGGGAGAAGATATTGTAGTGCTCGCTCAGCAGGTCAGCCATCCGGGAGTGGGCTGTGTAGTGTCGCCGATTGGTCATACTTGGTAGCGCTTAAGTGTGAGTGTCTCGCCGTCCCAGACGGCATAGCTGTGGTACTTGATCCAGTCCCCGAGGAGGATCACGCGGCTGTGGTCGCCCACCGGGTGGTCCGCCATGCGGTGGCGGTGACCGAAGAGGTAGTACTCCGGTGCCTCTCCGCCCTCCCCACCCCTCTCGCGCGCATCCGCCTCAGCATAGCGCACGAGATACTCCTCCCCGATCTCCGGCTGTGGGAGCCGACGGCTCTTCCGGAGACCTCGCTCGCGACTCCTCCGCGCCCACCCTTGGGCAAAGGGGATCGTCAGCCACGCCGGCAGGAGACCGTAAAAGAACTGGCATACCCTCGAGTGAAAGATCGCCCGCGTGACAGCGTATGCCCTGCTCGGCGCATACTCATCGCCGTGAGCGATGAAGAAGCGGTGTCCCTCCAGCTCCATCGATGTCGCCTCTCGGTGCAGCGTGCAGCCGATCTCCGTGGGGAGGTAGTCGGAGATCCAGATGTCGTGATTGCCGGTGAAGAAGTGGATCTCCACGCCCTCGTCCGCCATCTCGCCCAGCAGGCCAATCGTCCGGGTAAATCCCCGCGGCACCACCTGCCGGTACTCGTACCAGTAGTCGAATATGTCGCCCACCAGTATGAGTCGCTTCGCCTCCGGCTCGATGCTGTGGAGCCAGCGGACAAACAGCCGCTCCGCCTCCCTCGGGTCATCGTGGTAGGGCGACCCAAGGTGGAGGTCGGAGGCAAAGAAGGTCTTGGTGCGGGCGGTCATGGCAAAGGGTGGTCTACATCATCCCCAGCTCCAGCTTCGCCTCATCGCTCAGCATGGACTGGTTCCACTGGGGCTCAAAGGTGATCTCGATATGGACCTCCTTGATCCCCTTGACCGCCTTGACCTTCATCTCCAGATCCTCGCAGAGGAAGTCGCTGACGGGGCAATTGGGCGACGTGAGCGTCATGGTGATGTTGACAATGCCGGTATCGTGATCCACATCGACATCATAGATCAGTCCCAGGTCGTACACATTGACCGGGATCTCGGGGTCGTAGACGGTGCGGAGGGCGGCGATGATCCGCTCCTCCAGCTCTAGTGGGTTCTTATCTTGATTGCTCATTCTGTGCTTTCTTTACTATCCTTGGCGCACTTAATTAAGTAGAGGATCCCCTCGCTGAGGATCAGGTCGGGCGCCTTAGGGTTCTTATCAAAGGTCTCATTGGCCACCTCCTTGTCGGGTGCGATGCCGCCCTCGATCGATCGCTTGTGTATGTCAAGGCTCTTGACGGCGGAGTAGCGCACGCGCCAGCCATTGGGCAGCTCCGAGGTGGCCGGCATACCGCCGCCCCCGCCGGAGGGGAGACCGATGCGGTAGACGTTGGGGGCGAGGGAGACCTTGACGAGGAAGTCATTCGTCGCGCTGTAGCAGCCCCTGTCCTGGAGGATCACAAGGGGCTTCTTGGTCCAGCGGCGACCCTTGGCAGGAGTGACGTAGATCTCCTTGGGCATCGAGTAGCTGTCTCGTCCCGGCCCGGTCTTGTGGGTCGCATAGCCGACCAAAGTCCGCTCGTCGAAGAAGTAGCCGGCGAGGTCGGAGGCGTTGCTGACGAGACCGCCCCCATTTCCCCTCACGTCCAGGATGATCCCGTCGGTATTGTCGAAGTACTTCAGGATGAAGTCCATGCTGCCGAGTGAGGAGGAGAAGCTATTGTAGCGGATGTAGCCGATGCGGTGGTCGGGCTCCCCTTTGATGCCAAAGTTGTTGTAGAGCATGCCCCCCGACTGCATGAGGTAGCCGGATATCTGTCTCTGCCTCATATATATGTTAAGACCCTCCGTAGGGTCGCCTGCCCAGTCGCTATTGGCACTGACGTCAAAGCCGGTCATCAGATTGACGTGTCCATCGTGCAGCTCATTGAGCATCTCCGCCATGAGGTGAAAGAAAGCGAGGTCGTTGGCCACCTTCTTCTCCTCCATGAGGTCGATCTTCTTACTGTAGGCGGTGTGGATCGAGTCCCAGTCGATGCCCTTCTCGTCGAGGAAGCAGTAGCGCTCGTCGATGATCGTCCAGAGGGCCTCAAAATTGGCTCTGTAGTCGGCATTCACCGGCTGCGAGGGGATGCAGGCTGAGAGACCGAGGAGGAGGACCACCACTGCGGGTAGAGTGTGCGTGAGTCTGAGTGCCATAGCCTTAGTATGATGAACTGACGTGAGCGGAGCGGAGGGCGCGCCCGCCGGAGAGAGCCGAGGTCTCAAGGGTGAGCCCCAGGACGAGGCCGACGCCGCCAAGCCGGTACTTGGTGTGATTGATCTGCTCCGTGGTGGCGATGTGTTGCAGCCCGACGACCCAGGTGGTGCTGTGGATCGGCAGCTCGATGAGCAACCGCTGACGGATCGACCGACTATTGTGCGGTGCGGTGAGGTAGAGATGGATCGGAGCCCTATTGTCCCCCGAGACATACTCGTAGTAGCTCTGTCCATAGTCCGGGTGGTAGGCAACGTGGAGCAGGGGGAGCGAAAGGGTGTAGGAGAGGCGCATCGGGAGCGTCTCCCACGGGATCCGGTAGCTGAGGCGGGACCAGGCATCGAGACCGGTCGTTGCCTTGACGTTAGCCACGTTATTGCTATTGGAGAGCTTGAGATTGCCCTGCACCGTAAGCGACCAGGCGGGCGCGACCTCCAGCCTCAGCCCGCTTCGCTCAAGCAGGGTGTAGGCAAAGGCTGTCTGTGTGTAGAGACCGGGGAGATACATCGGGGTGCCGTTCGCCTTATTTTTCGGCATCCCGAGCCCTAAGTCCAGCTCTTGCCTGAGGTGCCAACGGTCGGCGAAGTAGGGGCGGTCCACCCCGAGCGAGACCCGGAGGTCATACCCCGTATGGGCGGAGGGGCTCACATACTGGTCGATGATGCCTACCCGCCCACCGATGAGCAATATCTCGCGGTGCGTGGTGTAGAGCTGTCCATCGTAGGTCCACGGCTCACCGTGGATGTACTCTCGTGTCTGTCGGCCGAGCTTCTCGAGCCGGTCACTCACTCTCTGCCGCCATCCTCCGGTCTGTGCCAGCCCGGGAAGGGACAGGCTCAGAGTCAGGGCCAGCAGCAGTGCGGCCTTGCGGTATCTCTTACGCATCCTCATCGTCCTTAAAGGTCAGCCGCTGCTGACGGGTTACTTCCTCGATCACCTGTGCCTCCTCCTCGGCTCGGTCGTCCACGTCGGATGTCTCCTCACCGTCGGGGGCATCCTCCTCGTCCGGCTCATCGTCCCCCTCCTCATCCTCAGGCCGCCTCAGGGGCTCCAGCTCGCGCACCTCCGTGACCGTGGCAGTGCTGATGCGCTTGCCCTTGGCTCGCACGCCCTTGACGGCGATGAAGTCCTCCGTCTCGATCTCCTCCGCCGGTCCCTCCTCGTAGACCACCTCCACGCGGGCGTAAGGCTCATCGGAGAGGAGGAGAAGGGTGTCGTCGGGATTGGTGAGGATGGAGTCTTTCTTCCGCAGCTTATCCTCCTCGAGGAGGAAGCGCTTCAGGTAGGTGTAGCCCTCCTTGCTATTGTGGTAAGCGAGTGTCCAGACCTTCTCCGGATCGTACTGCTCGATCACGAGGATATTTCGCTCGAAGTGGTTGCTGTCAGAGAAGTCGGAGAGGTACACCGTGCCGTCGTCGAGCACCACGAGGAGCTTGTCGTCTCCCATAAACTCGCCTAAGTAATCGCCCCGCTCATCGTAATTGAGACGGAAGACGTCGCGATCAAACCATACGTCCCTACCCCCCAGGGTGCTCTTGCCCTCCTCCTTGAGCGAGATGCGGAAGACCGGCTCCTTCGTCAGGATATTCCCTCGCGCCTGGCGTCCCTTGATCAGCAGGTCGGCAAAGTCGGTCTCAAAGATCAGCCCGCTCTTGCGCCGCCGCTTCTTGGCACTCGGCCGCAGCACGGTCTTGATAACCTCCGCCTCACCATTGGGATTGGCAGTGAAGTAGAGCACCTTGGACTCCGCCTTGCCGCGCGTCAGGTCGTACTCTCGGTCGCGGATCACGGAGGTGACGGCGAAGCGCTTGATGAAGGCGGTACCCTCCTTGCCGTCGCGGTAGACGACGTTGTAGATCGTCCGCTCGTCGCCGCGCACCCAGCGCGCCACGTGGATGATGTCCTTGCCGACGAAGCTCTTCTCGCTCACCTTCGTGATGAAGTAAACCCCGCTGCGGAGGAAGACGATCACGTCATCGATGTCGGATACGTCGCCGACGTACTCCGCTTTCTTGAGCCCCGTGCCGATGAAGCCCTCCTTGCGGTCCACGTAGAGCTTCTCGCTCTTCACCGCCACCTTTGCCGCCTCGATGTCGTCGAAGCTCCGGATCGTCGTCCGTCGCGGGTACTGCCTCCCGAAGTCCTCGTACAGCGTCTCGTACCAGCTGATCGCCTCACTGCGGACATCGCCGAGACGTCGCTCGGTGTCTGCCATCTCGTCCATGAGGTGGGCGATGGAGGCATCGCTTTTTTCCTTATTAAACTTCAGGATCCTCGCCATCTTGAGCTCCAGGAGGTGCTTCAGATCATCATCCGTCACGGGGCGGAAGAAGGTCTCCAGCACATCCTCCAGTCGCCCTCGTATGTGTGCCACCACCTCGGGAACGCTCTTGGCTTCCTCAAAGTCCTTATCCTTGTAGATCCGCCGGGTGATGAAGAGCTGCTCAAGGGACTCCAGGAGATGCTGCTCCTGCAGCTCACTCAGCCGGATCCCCAGCTCGTCACGGATGTAGCCCATCGTCCGCTTGCAGCCGTCCACAAGCACCTCACTCACGGTGAGGAACTCCGGGTGGTCATCACGCACCACGCAGCAATTGGGCGAGATGGAGATCTCGCAACCGGTGAAGGCGTAGAGTGCATCGATCGTCTTGTCGGGCGAGACACCGCCCGGCAGCTGGATCTCGATATTGGCCTCAGCGGCGGTCTTGTCGTTGATCTTCTTGATCTTGATCTTCCCCGTCTCATTCGCCTTCAGGATCGAGTCGATGAGGGAGCCTGTCGTGGTCGAGTAAGGCAGCTCGGTGATTGCGAGGGTGTGGGAGTCGACCTTCTCAATCCGTGCCCGCACCTTTACCTGACCGCCCCGCTCTCCGTCGCTGTACTTGGCGACATCGACGAGTCCGCCGGTGGGGAAGTCCGGGTAGAGCTCGTAGGGCTCCCCGCGGAGGTAGCTGACGCAGGCCTGTAGCAGCTCGCCCACATTGTGCGGCAGGATCTTGCAGGAGAGTCCGACGGCGATGCCCTCGGCGCCCTGTGCGAGGAGGAGGGGAAACTTCACCGGCAGATTGACCGGCTCCTCGTTGGCTCCGTCGTAGGAGGGGACGTAGTCGGTGATCTTGGGGGAGAAGAGGACCCTCTTGGCGAGGGGCGTGAGTCGTGCCTCGATGTAGCGCGGTGCCGCCGCACCGTCACCGGTGAGGAGGTTTCCCCAGTTACCCTGACACTCGATCAGGAGACGTCTCTGGCCCAGCTGCACGAGGGCGTCCCCGATGCTCGCATCGCCGTGCGGGTGTAGCTGCATCGTCTGACCGACGATATTAGCCACCTTGATCAGCCGATCCTCCATCTGCGACATCGTGTAGAGGATCCGTCGCTGGACCGGCTTAAGCCCGTCAGAGATATAGGGCACCGCCCGCTCCAGGATCACGTAAGAGGCATAAGAGATGAACCAAGAGCGATACATCCCCGACAGCACGTAATTGCCGTGGCTGTCGTGGGTCCGCCCATACCGCACCTCGTCGGCCAGTGGCACCCCCTCCTCGGTCGGCACCAGCCCCTCCTCCGTGTCGGTCAGGTGATCTGCTCTCTCCTCTCCCTTATCCTCTCTATCCATAGACTTGATTACTCTCTCCTATTTGTCTCCTAAAGCTTACAAATTTAAGCATTAAATGCGACATCTCTGACAGCCCATTTTTACTTTTGAGGGGGTAACGCATTTGAGCTCATCGTGAAGAGTAAGGACTGATGCCTCCATTGTGGTTGCCATCATGCCATCTATTTAATTATGCCCCAGCATAATCCCAGGGACAAGGATCATCCGACCGCGTGGCACCCCGGGAGCGCTATATTATCGGACAGGTCGGACGTGTCGGACGGCGCAGAGGACACCTAGAAGACACGTCCATCCCGCCGATCTTGCAGGGGCGAAGTGGCACCCCTTGCGGGTGCCCGTTTCCTAGCCACGAGGTCGAGGGGCGTAGCCCCGAAGACCCGTGGACCAGGCGGCGCAAGTAAACCCTCGACCCACAAGGGGTCGAGGGGGTAGGGAAGGGTCTTTGTACATCGGTCACCGCTTCGCGGATGACCGATGCCTATGGAGCGAGCACCCTTCGGGTGCCTCACGGTTGAGCAATCCTTGGTATATCATTACCCTAATGCACAAAGGCGTCACCCCTGTAGACATACGTCAGAGCATACGTCTAAATAATACTGTACAGAGCCACTCGCTGCAGAAATCAGGGTCTATGGCTGAGGGGTCGGTTCACATGGGACAAAAAAAGAGGAGCCGAGAGTGTCCCGTGGGGCAGACTCGGCTCCTCTCTATGGATCCTTAGATTGTTACTTATTGTGGAAGGCGAAGTCGCCGTGCGTAGCGTCCAGCTCGATCACGCTGTCGCGCCGGAGGGTACCGCTGATGATGTCCGTGGAGAGGGTATTGAGCACCCTGCTCTGGATCACCCGCTTGACGGGGCGCGCACCGAACTGCGGGTCGTACCCCTCGAGGGCTATCTGCTGCACGGC
>QWBY01000983.1_pt1 | contig 19703 bp, 15 predicted proteins | sample 1972471 | NCBI WGS metagenome assembly QWBY01 (sample SAMN09866722, study PRJNA288562) | Human gut metagenome isolate term6_stool, whole genome shotgun sequencing... | reverse complement strand
GATGTATGCGGGCGCCATCGCCAACATGATTATCGACTACTTTTACTCGAGAAAGCACATTGACCACGAGAAGATCGCAAATTATATAGCGCTGATAGTGGCGGCATCAATACGGAGTTCGATTGAGGAGTATATGAAGCAAAATATAAATTAATTTGCATTCAAACGAGCACTTGAACTTATAGTGAGAAAAGTGATTTTCACGAGCACAGTTTTCGTAGACTAGCAAGCGAAGGAAAACACTTTTTGATGTACAATGCTCATGTAACACACGTACATTCCGCTTGTTTCGTAAGTCCACTTCGTCCAATCAACAAGAAAAAACATCTATCAATACAAAAGGACAGGGAATTAGTTTTCTCTGTCCTTGTTTTTATTTATCAAATTTTTCGACCTTATCAAATTTATCACAAATTTTAGTCCCATAATCGGATGCTTCATCATGATCTTTCTGCCGGCGTACTTCATTATCGGCTCTATCTGCTCTAGATCACTTGCTTTGTAGCAAGTAGTCGGACACTGGTGGCAGAAGGTTTTGTAGAAGGAGTGCGGACAGCGCTCTATGTGCCTAAAGGCCTTCATAACAAGCTCGTAGTACTCATCGTTAAGCTTGTACTTCCACAGACGCGGCCTAGATGAGATAAAATCGTCTATCTCGCCATCGAAGCAGTATTTATTGATGGACTTTTTGCTGCGTAGGGCTTTGTCCTCGCAGTAGATGGCCGTCATCAATAGAAAGACCTTCTTTTCGAATAGCTTTTTTGCAGCTTCCTCATCTTTGCCGATGGGGATTTTATTTTTTAATATAGGAAATGTTTTTTCTTTTATCATTATTCACCATTAACTCATCTTAATCACATTGTCACAAATGCGTAAAGTACTATCTCTATGACTCACCATTATAATGGTCTTGCCCTTCATATACTTCTTAATCGAGCTCAGTATTATGCTCTCGTTAAGTGCATCCAAATTACTTGTTGGCTCGTCAAAAAGATATATCTCTGCGTCTTTCAAAAAGCATCTTGCAAGGCCCAGTCTTTGTTGCTCGCCGCCTGAGAAGTTCTCGCCCAGCTCCTTGATATATGTGTCCAAGCCGTCCTTAAGTGAGCTCACGTAGTCAAGTATAGATGCCTTGCGTAGCGCCTCTTTGAGCTCTTCATCTGTAGCATCGGGTTTTGCTATCAAGAGATTGTCCCTGATGCTGCCTTCGAAGAACTCGCTCGATTGCGTCATATAGCTAAGCTTTTCGTATAATGATGCAGTGTTTATATCCAAGATGTTCTTGCCAGCGATTTTGATTTCGCCTGCATCGAGGTTCCAAAAGTGCATTATGAGCTTAAGCATAGTCGACTTACCGCAGCCGCTCGGCCCTTGAATGCCGATGAACTCGTGATTTTTAACTCTAAGCGAAAAATTATCCAAAATCTTCTCACTCTTGTATGCAAAGCTAATGCCATTAACTTCGATTATATCAGCTTCGTAAGAAGCTATTGCGTTCTTGCTTAAGTATCCTTTATTAGTGATCTCTTCAACCATAGGCTTCTCTTCAAGTATAGACATGACCCTATCAGCTGAGGCAAGAGTTTGAGCTAGGCCGTTACCAAGTAGCGAGACAGCCCTGACTGCACCGAAGCTAAAGTATGTTAAGCTAGCTCCTAATAAGATGTCAGAGCTAGCATTACCAGACTTTGCAAGCACTACAAAGACAGCCGCCGTTACAAAAACTTCTAGCATATCTTCAAGCGCAAGCAGAACCGCAAGCTGCCTAATAAGCCTGTCCTGGTTCGTCTTAAGTTTTGCGTTTAGCCCGTTTACTTTTTTAACCGCCCTCTTTTGATAAGCAAAGCTAATGATCTCAGCAATACCTCTTAGTAGATCTAGGAAGCTGTTACTGATGCTTGCAAGGCTGCGTCTCGTTTCAGCTGCCGCATCTCCTGCAAGAGATGAGAATACCATTGGCAAGACTACGGCGATGGCTATGTGACCCACAAGCATTACAATTGCTGCTAGAGGAGATATTTGCCCTAAGGCGAGTGCATATACAAGGCTGGTGATGATCGCTATGCAAACCGGGGATATGGTGTGCGCGTAGAATACCTCTAAAAGCTCCATATCAGATGAGATGGCGCTGATAAGGTCACCTTTGTTCATCATCTCAATCTTGGCTGGTGCGAGTCTACGAACCGCTGCGAAGACCCTGTTTCTTAGCAGAGCCAAGACTCTGAAGGCGATGAGGTGGTTCATGTACTGCTCAAGATACCTAAATAAGCCCCTTAAGATGACAGCTCCAGCCATTATCTTCATGATAAATGCAGCCTTTGAGCCGCCTTCAACGTACTCGATTATAAGCCTTGCTCCTAGAACGCCGATGGCTGTGTAGAAGAGGAAGGAGATGCATCCTGCTAAAACAGCCACTGCCATGTACTTGCTAAGAGGTTTAACAACTTTTACTAGCTTCGAAATTACTTTTAATCCATCTCTCTTACTTTGCATCGTCAAGACCTCCTTCCAAGCTCTCTTGCGCGTCGTAAATGCGCTTGTACTCGCCGCACTGCTTCATAAGAGTCTCGTGCGTACCTTCTTCTACGAGATTAGCCTTTGCCATGACATAGATTTTGTCAGCGTCCTTAATCGATGAAAGACGGTGACTTACTATGATGACAAGTTTTTCCTTCGCAATCTCTTTAATATTGTCCAAAATTATTTCTTCACTTTCTATGTCAATGTTGCTAGTTGCCTCGTCAAAGATAAAGATCTTGGGGTCATAGACCATGGCCCTAGCAAGAGCGAGCCTTTGTCTTTGGCCGCCGCTAAGGTTTAGTCCGCCGCTTGATAAAGGCATTTCAAGGCCGCCCTTGTCCATAATTTCATCATATAAGTTAACCTTCTTCAGAGCTGTGTATATGGCACTGTCACTGACATCGTCCCTCGCCATGACGATGTTTTCCCTTAAAGTGCCTTCGAAGATGTGCGCGTTGTGCGTGATCCTATTTACGTTCTTGGCGATGGATGCCGAAGCAAGCTCAGTATATGGAGCACCTCCAGCAAATACATCCCCACTTGTCCCTCTCATCGCAGCTGAGATGAGCTTTGCAAGAGTCGACTTACCAGAGCCGCTCTCACCAACAAGGGCGATGTAGCCTTGAGTAGGAAAGTCAATCGTGATATTATTAAGGGCATAAGAGTCCCCGTCAGGGTACTTGTAGGAAAGATTCTTCACACTTAGCTTAAGATCCTTATCATTAGGAAACTGAGCTTCTCTATCATCCTCTTTTAGTTCTAGAAAATCGATAAGCGTCTTGCCAGCAGCAACACCAGTCATCGCAACGTGAAAGCTCGACGTCAAAGTGATCATCGGCCTAAACGCATCCATCGACATGATCAGTATCATAATCAAAAAGTGTAGGGCAAGGCCAGTCTTAGTATACACATAAAGACTTGTGAATATACACGCAATCGATGAGCCGTATGCGATCCACTCGATAAGCGTGATAGAGTTTAGCTGCATAGCAAGTATGCGCATAGTCTCATTTCTGAAGTCCTCAGCCTTCTCGTCAAGCTCCTCAGCCCTCCTTATGTCCGCTCTGAATATCTTTAGAGCAGTGATGCCTTGTAAGCTGTCTAAGAATAGCTCACCGACGTCTTGATACTTGCGCCAGTACTTCTTTTGCATGCGCCCAACCATAGTCAAGATAAACTTCAAAAGTAGTGGTATGATAGGCATTAAAACTAGGAAGACCACTCCCACGCGCCAGTCTATGTATGACAAGATAGCAAAGTTAACAAGACTTGCACCGAAAGCGCCGTAGTACTCAGGCAAGAAACGTCCGTAGTAGTTTTGCAACTGCTCAATAGTGTCCGAGCCTAGATTGATTAGAGTTGCAGTCGAGATTTGCTCTTTGTAGCTGGGGCCAATCGAGGCCGCCTTAGTGATGAGCCTTTCTCTAAGCTTACCCTTCACCTCACCAATGATGTTCGATTGGTAGTCAGTCACCTTGTATAGAGCAAGGACCCTGATAGCAATACCAAGGACAAAGATTATTAGAAGTTTTTTTATGTCAATGGCACTTTTAGAGTAAAGAGCCTCAGCTAAAGAGCCGAAGGCAAAAGCAAGTAGAGCAGTCCCCACAACGCGTAGCATCATCATAAAGACACTGCTTAGTATGTATTTTTTCGCCTTGCCTATAGATTTGAATAAATATTTATCAAGCATATATTCTCTCCTTTATATATAGTCGTTACATAAACATTAGCACGAGCTAATAAGATAAGTATAACATAAAGCGAGCACTTTTTCTATAATTTTATGAAAATACAGTGCGATAGTAGTAGCAATTTGTTACAATTGTGTTAAAAAATTTAAAAACACTTGATTTTGTATGGGGGAGGTGTTATGATGGAGATGAAGAACTTTGTCGTATAACAAGTTAATATAAATAGAAAAGAAGAATTAAAATGAAGAGGAGTTTATCTTTAATCTTAGCACTGCTGATGGTGCTAACAAGTATGTCGTTCGCTCCAGCTAAGGCGGAAGATGTTAAGTACACATTGGCTGATAGTAGTGGAGGAAGCACACCGTATTATAATGCAGATGATCTTGTGAGGGCTATCAATGCTATTGCTAATGACGAAACAAAGTCGTACACACTTACACTAAACGCTGATTTAGTTTTGCCTGTAGTAGAAGAAGAAGAAAAAGACGCATTAAAATCACTGGTACTAAGAGGCAATATGACAATTAAGGGTAATGGCAAGACTATAAAGGGCGCAAGTGGCGGTGAAGAAGGCGAGAGTTTAATTAAGATTGAGAACGGAAGTAAAATCAATATAAATAATCTTAATATAGACGGAACTTCTAGGTACGCCGGCATATTTATGCAAGGACAAAAATCTGGAGAATATAACAGTATAGACTTTACTATAGATGGCTGCAATATTAAATACTGTAAAACTGCTGGTGGAGGGGCAGCCATATTTTTATATTCTCAATCACATTTTCCTTTAAATAAAGTAAAAATATCAAATACTAAGATAAGTAACTGCAAAGTAACAGGTGAAGGCGGCGCTGTCTACCTTAGTGCATGCTATGTTGAGATTTCAAACCTAGACGTTAGAAACTGTAGAGCTGAACATGGTGGTGCAGTTTTTTTTCACGATTGTAAGGTAGATATATCTAATAAATCATGTTTCGAAGATAATGTCGCGGACTTTTGCGGCGCTATATTTGTAGAAAATAGCCATTTTAAGGGAAAAGATTCGCTGATTAGAATAAAAGACAGTAAAGTAATAAACAATAGTGCTCTTGAAGTTGGGGGCATTTATGCGACAGCTAAAACAATTGAAATTTTTGACTCTATAATTAGTGGCAATACTGCTCAAAGTTGGGGTGGAATAAGGGCTTATTTTAGTGCCCCTAGTAGTAAGCTAAGTATAAAGAGGACAAGGATAGAAAATAACAACGCTAAACTAAAATTCTTATCTGACTTATATCATCGTGAATCTAATTATGGCGCATGGTCAGGAGGAGTATGTATCATTTACAATGAACATGCAACAGTTAGCATAGAAGATAGTTATTTTATTAGTAATCATGCTGATTACGGTGGTGGAGGTCTTACTTTTACGAGGGGTTTTTTTAATGATGATGCTGTGGAATATGCAAATGATAATTTTACAATAAAGAACACAGTATTTAAAGACAACACAGCAGGGTTCGGCTACTATAATCCGCCTAAAGCATTTGAAAAAAATCCGAATTTTACAGATAGAAATAACTCACTAAAAAGAAAACTTGTAAGAAATCTTGGTGATGGCAAATGGGTACATGTAGAAAGCTTAGTAAACAACTACGATATAGGATGGATTGACCCTATAACAACTACAACATACGATCCAAATGGTGGCCATGGCGACTTATTTGTTGAAACTAGTACTACAGAAATTGAATATGAAGACTGGACTCGTAATATTATGGGAGTTAAAGAAAGACAAGTAATAGCAAAAACTCTTGCAGAAACAAAGATTTCGAACTCTAGGAGGTTTAGAGGCTGGAACACTGAGCCAGATGCTTCAGGTAAGTGGTATCAAGTAGGCCAAACATATATGCACAAAGGCAATTTGTACCTATTTGCAATATGGGAAGAACCAGTTACTCTTACTCTTGATGAAAACTATCGTGGTGGCAAAGTGACAGAGAAGGAACTTTTGGTGGGCGACCTTATCGATCCATACCTATACAAGCCAAAGAGAAGAGGCCACACATTCAAGGGTTGGAGCTACAACAAAAAGCACCTTGACAGGGTTCATGGTGAAGACATCATAAACGAGCCAACAACTATATACGCAATATGGGATGAAGTGGAAGAAGAGCCAGAAGAAATAAAAGGACAAGAACACAAGGCCTACATCTTCGGCTACCCAGATGGCACTGTAAGACCTAACGGCGAGATCACTAGAGCAGAAGCAGCAGCTATGCTTGCAAGACTTCTTGAGATAGAGTCCATCGGTTCAGCAGAAGCACCAAGCTTCCCAGACACTCCAAGCGCGTGGTACAACAAGGCCATCAACGCAGTTGTTCAAAGAGGAATAATGAAAGGTTACCCAGATGGCACATTCAAACCAAACGATGCTATCACAAGAGCCGAGTTCACACAAATGATATCGACTATCGACAACAAACCTTACGGCACAGCACCATTCGCAGATGCAGTTGGACATTGGGCAGAGAGACCTATCGGTTCAGAATATCAAGCAGGCAGAATATTAGGCTATCCAGATGGAACATTCAGACCAGATGCTCACATCACAAGATGCGAGGCAGCGGTTATCTTGAATAAGATCTTCGAAAGAAACTTCGACAACATGTCATTACTAAAATGTAAGAACCCACAAATGATAAAATACTTCACAGATTTAGATGCAAGCTTCTGGGGATACAATGACATGGTTGAAGCAACTAATAGCCATGAGTATGTAAGAAGAGTGAAGGGTAGAGTCGAAGAGGACTGGTTACTAATTAAATAAATAATTTATTGGATACATGTCATGTGATATGTATCCATTTTTTATTGATACTTCATAGCGAGAAAAGTGATTTTCATGAGCGCAGCATTCGGAGAAAACTGTTTTAATTTCTTGACGAAGTGAACCGCCCAAGTGTCTTGCACCAAGGTTCTCGTTCTTAAGAACGAGGTTCTTCCGAGACCATCTAGCTGAGCGGAGCGAACGAATATGGGCTCGCAGGTGAACGAGCTTAGAAATTATCAGTTTTCGTAGACCAGCAAGCGAAGGAAAACACTTCTTGCATTAAAACTTAAATTGGATGATTGTGAATACAATAAAACAGTTCGTATAATAAATAAGAAGACTGACTATTAATTAAATAAACCATACAAGAAGGCATCGTATGATGTCTTCTTTTTTATACATTTTGATTGACTTAATAAAATTTATGCGTTATAATTAGCTCAGATAGAATATAACAAGGAAGTAGGTTAGAATCCTACACAGTGCCGCTACGGTATTTGCATTTATGCATAAGTCCGATACTTGTACTTTAGTTTTGCTCCGGTTCAGGGCAAGGCTAGTTTTTTCGGCAGAGTTAATTCTATACTATATCTTATTAAAGGAGAAAGATTTTATGAAGAAACTTATTTTCTTAGTAGTCATATTGTCGCTAGTGTTCACATATGGCTGCAAATCAAATGAAAAGCCAGCTGAGGTTAGTGATACTGCTAACACTAGCGAAAAAACTGAATCTAATGAAAAGGCTGACGTTAATGAAAAGGCTGATGTAAATGAAATTGTTGTTGGTCAAACTTGGGTTATCTCAAGTGACGATCCACTTGACGGAGCCAATGGTTGGAGTATAACTAACCACGGCATCAGCGAGTACGTATACACACTACAAGCTGATGGTACTCTTAAGTCAAGATTCGTTAAGTCTATCGAAGCTAAGGATGAAACTCACTTCACAGCTGAATTAAACGAAGGAGTTAAGTTTGCTGACGGCAGCGAAGTTGATGCAAAGGCATTCTGCGAAGCTATGAACATGATCATGGAAAAGAACGAGTTCGCTCGTGCTTCTGCTGGTAAGATTACTTTCACTCCAGTAGAAGATTACAAGGTAGACATCGTTACTGAGCTTCCTACTGTTAATCTTGAATCCATCTTTGCTGAATGGACTAATGTTATGTTCAAGAAAGATGGCGATAAGTACATCTTCACTGGCGCTTACAAGATTAAGGAGCTTAAACCAGGTGCTGAAGTTGTACTAGAAAGAAATGAATATTACGATGGTTTCGAAGCTAGACCTGAAACTATCACTATAAAAGCGTTCAAGGACGGCAACGCTCTTAAGCTTGCTTACGAAAGCGGCGAAGTAGACGTAGCATTTGGTCTTACTAATGATGTAGCTGTAGGCTTAAAGGACAAGGGCTTCAAGGCGCTTGACTACAACGCAGGCTACCAATACTACTGCTTCTTAAATCTTAAGAGAGATCATTTAAATGACCTTCACTTCAGAAAGGCTCTTGACCTTCTTGTTAATAGACAAGAGATCATTGACGCACTTGGCGGTGGAGACATGCCTACTGGACTATTCGCAAAGAACTTTAGCTTCAATGGCGATCAAAAGTTAACTTATGATGTTGAAAAGGCTAAGGAAGAATTCAAGGCTGCTGGCTACACTTATGAAGGTGACAAGCTTATGGATAAGAGCGGCAAGCCTGTTAAGCTTACTATATTAACATACTCTGCGAAACCAGACCTACCAGTTATAGGTCAAGTGCTTGTATCTGACTTAGAGCAAGTAGGTATCGAAGCAAGTGTATCACTAGCTGACAGCATCGACGAAGAAGCAGCTAAGGGCAATCACGATATATTATTATACGCTCAAAACCCAACAGCAAGCGGCAACCCACACTACTTCTTTGCTCAACACTTCAAGACTGACGCAGTTAAGAACCACAGCTACTACTCAAACGCTGAAGTTGATAAATTAATAGACGAGCTTGGCGTTACAGCTGACCTTGCTAAGAGAGACGAGCTTTCAAAAGAAATTCAAGCAAAGATCTACGAAGACCTTCCAATACTATACACAGTTGACCCACACTGGTTTGTATTACTTTCTGACAATATCAAGAATTACGAAATTTGGAACGGCGACTACTTTGTAACAAATCCAACACTAACAGTTAGATAGATGAAAGTCATAAACTTTTTTTGCAAATGGTTTTTGATTTTCTTCGTAGGCTCACTCATTGCCTTTGGCATAGTTAGGCTTATGAGCGGAGACCCTGTGATGATGGCTCTTAGTGAAAGAAACCTACCTGCCACTGAGGAGAACGTAAACTATTTAAAAAAAGAATTTGGTCTTGACAAACCGCTTGTATCACAGTATTTAGACTGGATAGGAGATTTTATAAAGGGTGATTGGGGCAAAAGCTACATGACAGGCGTCAATCTTAAGCCTGAAATACTAAGAAGAGCTCCAGTCTCACTTTTGCTTGGCTTACTTGGGCTAGTATACGCAAGTATATTAGCCTTTTGGCTAGGCTACCTTGCCAGTTTGAAGCGTGGATTTTTTGATAAACTAACAAGGGCACTAGCATTATTCACGCAGACAGTGCCTGTTTTTATACTCATAATACTCTTCGTCTACTTTTTCGGAGTGAAGTACAGGTTTATCAAATTTTTCAAGTCAGACTCCATAGCAAGTCTAGCAGTCGGAGTCTTCTTCGTCGGTCTTCCACTTATAGGACCGATGTCAAGAACAGTTAGGATCTACTTCTTGGAAGTGATGAAAAAGCCATTCTTCAGCTTCTACATTGAGAGAGGCTACAAAAGAGAAAGAGCGCTTTTAAAGTACTGCTACCACGAGCCGCTACAAGGCTTAACAGGTCTACTAATCAGTCAGAGCGCCTACGTCATAGGTGCCAGCTCAGTTGTTGAGTTCGCTCTATCTATACAGGGACTCTCGGCACTTTTAATTGAGTCCATAGCACACAGAGATTACCTAATCATACAAACATACATAATGATGATCATTATATGGATGTTCTTTGTGCATTTAATATTCACAGTGTTTTCAAAAGTCTTTATTAGAAGGGGGAGTGCGTAATGAAAAAAGCTATAGTTTCCGTAGTCATCATTTTACTCGTGGCGATAGTTTTGTCAATAATACCTACGCAAAACCCGAAGTTCGTCGACATCAAGAACAAGTTCCTTCCGCCATCGGCTGAGCACATCATGGGCACAGACCACCTTGGCCGCGACATCTTCTCGCTCATGGCACAAGGCTTTTTAAGAACACTCTATGTAGTTGTGATAGCAAGCGCCGTCTCGTATATCTTAGGCATGTTTCTAGGCATAGTCGCAGGCTTTTATGGCGGCTTCGCACTAAACATTATCAGGTTCTTAACAGATCTAACGCTCATCATACCTACCTTCATAGTCGCACTGATAGTGTCCATAGTCTTCACGGACTCGGTATTTGCGGTTGGACTTGCACTTGGCTTTTCAAACCTAGGCTTCTTTGCGAACCAAAGCTACAAACTAAGCGAGATTATACTAAAGGACCCTTACGTTGATACACTAAGAATGCTGCAAGCGCCAAATTCTTACATCATGAGAAAGTTCCTTCTGCCACAGCTTCTTGCACCGAGCCTAAACCTTATGGGTAACAAGGCTTCAAATCACATCTTGGCATACGCTTCACTTACCTTCATAGGCCTAGGAGCAGACATCACCGCGCCAGACTTTGGAACCATGCTCTACCAATACAGAGGCTACATCATAGACAAGCCCCTCATAGTACTGTGGCCGGCACTTGGGATATTCTTCCTAAGCCTAATCTTTCACTACACATTTGACGAGGTAAACATATGATAGAGCTAAAGAATTATTCAGTAAGCATAGCTGATAAATTGATTATCAAGGATATAAACTTTAAACTTGCGCCCGGCGAAGCCATAGGCATCATAGGTGCTTCAGGAGCGGGTAAGAGCGTATCGTTTAGATCGACACTTGGCTTAATAAAAAACGCACACATAGACGGCGAGATATATTATAAAGGAGAAAAAGTCACAACACTTAAAGATAAATTAAAAGGGCCCATAGGCTACATAACACAGGACGTGCAGAACTCACTAAACCCCTACATCAAAGTTCTAGATCAGATGGTATCAGACCTAGTCTTCGCCAAGGGTATGAAGAGAAGCGCAGCCAGAGAGAAGGCGCTTTCGTCTTTGGAGATGATAGGCATCAAAAGAGAGAATGCGAAGAAGTATCCAGATGAGTTCTCAGGTGGTATGCAGCAAAGAGTAGTTATATCGATGATATTAAATAGAGACCCAGAGCTCTTGATAGCAGACGAGATATCGAGCGCACTTGATAGAGAGTCCACAGACATGGCCATAGACATAATCAAAAGGCACATGCAAAAGAGTAAGATGAGTCTTATCTATATCACACACAACCCCTACGACGCGATCGAGCTAACAGATAGGATCTGTGTTTTTAAAGCAGGACAAATCGCCGAAAACAAGACATCAGCTGATATATTTACAAGCACAGATGAGAATACAAAATCATTATTAGAGGCGGCAAAGATTATATATGGAAAAGATACTAGAGATTAAAAATTTAAAAAAGAGCTTTAAGATGTCAGACGCGCCGACCATATCAGATTTAAACCTAGACCTTTATGAGAATGAGTTCTTAGGCATCATTGGCCCCTCAGGTAGTGGCAAGACAACCCTACTTAGACTCATAGCTGGGCTAATAGTCCTAGATAAAGGGGAGATACTTTACAAGGGACGCGATCTACCTATAGTTGGAGATAAAAGAAGAAACTTAGAAGACTTTCCAGTGCAGCTGATATTCCAAAATGCAGTCTCGTCCTTCGATAGCAAGAAAACGATTATGGACAGCTTTAAAGAGGCACTTCACTTTTCAAAGAAGGACTTAAACCTTGATGAGTTAAAAGAGCTTATGGACGAGTTCGAACTAGATGAGTCAGCACTGGATAAGAGGCCTTACGAGCTCTCAGGCGGTATGATTAGCCGCGCGCAAATAATTAGAGCGCTTCTAACACAGCCCAAAGTTCTCTTAGCAGACGAGATTACATCGCCACTAGATGTCAACCTTAAGCTCAAGACTACAGAGCTACTTGATATGTATAGGAAGAAACACGGCATGAGCATAATACTTGTTAGTCATGATGTGCAGTTGTTGGAGCATGCGTGTGACCGGGTTGTTAGCATAAATGATATAATGGTTAGGGCTAATTAATTCTTAAAAAAATTTCGCCTAAGGCTCGCGCGCTTCGCTTCCTCCCTCAACGTACCCGTTAGTACGATGTCGGTCGGTCGCTCGTTATGCTTCGCCTTATCCATAAATTTTTTTTGAAGAATGGCTTTAGGTTTAAACTTTAGTTTAAACGCTAAAACCTTAGTTGACACGTGGTAAAAATTTGATTTTATAAAATTTAATAAATATTTTGGTTGATACATATCGTTTGATATGTATCCATTTTTTTCGATGAACAAGCCTTATATGTCGTTCAAATGCAACTCATTTTGCATTTTGTAGTAAAAAGTGTTATAATAAACCTATTATATGGCAAAAACGAGGTGATACTATGAGAAAACTTTCTCTAATTAAAAAATACATACAGCCATACATATTTATCTATTTACTAGCATTTTTATTCGAAATCATGTCGAGTGCACTGCAAATGCTCATACCTATAATCTTAGGTACGACTATCGACAGCATCATAGGCAGCGAGGAACCGACTAACAAGATCATGATTTCATTCATAAATCTTTTAGGCGGCAGAGACTTAGTAAGGGAGCGCCTTGGCCTCATCGCAGTGGCTTTCATTACAATCAGTTTTACTATAGCGCTACTTAACTTCTTAAGGCCGTACATGAGTGGCAGAGCGACTTACAGCATCAGCAAGGGCATTCGTGACAATATATACAAGAAGATTTCGTCTCTAAGCATTAAAGACATGGCGTCAATCACAACTGGCGACATGCTTCAAAGGGCGTCAAGCGACATCACTCAGTTTGAAAGCATTGTCTCCACTACCATGATGGCGCTTATGGGCAATATCTCATACATTATTATTTCTTTAATCACGCTATTTACAATAAACTTGAAGCTTTCACTTGCATCCATATCCTTGATGCCTTTCCTTTTCATAGGAACTTTTATTTTTGATAGGAAGGTTGTCAAGACCTTCGACGAGTTCGAAAAGTCGGAGGCGAGACTTACTAGCATAGTGCAAGAGAACCTATCGTCTTACAAGGTCGTAAGAGCTTTCTTTAAGCAAAAGCACGAGATTGAAAAGTTCGAAGAGGCGAACATGGATCTTGCGATGAAGGACTACAAGATCATGGAGTACTTCGCGTTCTTCTGGTCGATAGCCGAGTTTATTTGCTTCTTGCAGATAGCTTTGACAGCCATCTTCGGTGTCATAATGCACCGCAGTGGAGCTGTGTCTTTAGGTGAGTTTACAGCGGTTTTTGCCGTTGCCTTTAACATGGTTTGGGTCGTTTTAGGCACAGGTAGAATGCTTTCGAGGTTCACAAGGGTAACTGTTGCCATAAGACGCTTTGACGAAGTTTTAGAGATGGACTCTGAAGACCTTGACAAGGGCATCAAGGACATGGACATCAAGGGCGGCCTAGTCTTTGATAAGGTAAACTTTGCCTATGACCAGACTCATGGTGCACTTAAGGATTTATCCTTTAGCATAGATGCAGGCAAGACACTTGGCGTACTGGGACTTACTGGCTCTGGCAAATCAACTTTAGTTTCACTTATACCTAGGCTTATGGACTATGAGGGATCGATTAAGGTGGATGGTGTCGAGCTCAATACTATAGCCAAGCGTAAGATAAGGGAGAACACGTCAATCATTCTTCAAGAGCCCTACCTATTTAACAAGAGTATAAAAGAAAATATTGCATATAGATGGCCTGAAGCGAGTGATGAAGACATAATCAAGGCAGCTAAGATTGCTGACATTCACGATGACATCATGAACTTTCCTGATGGCTACGATACAATTGTCGGAGAGAAGGGTGTGAGTCTATCGGGCGGACAAAAGCAAAGGCTTGCGATTGCAAGGACTATACTAGTTCACACGCCTATAATTATCTTCGACGATGCGCTTTCTGCAGTTGATACGCAGACAGACATCAACATAAGGACTGCGCTTAGCCAAAACGAAAAAGCTCAGACAAAGATCATCATCTCGCACAGAATTTCAACTCTTATGAACGCTGACAAGATTATCGTTATGAAGAGGGGAAAGAAGGTTCAAGAGGGTACACATGAGGAGCTAATCCACGAAGACGGCCTTTACAAAACTATCTATGATATACAAAACATCGAGGTGGACTAGATGAGGATTACATTATTTAATTTAGTTAAAAAATTTAAGAAAGAAGCCGCAACCGTTGCGACTCTTAACATGATATATGCGGTGCTACTTGCATTTTGGCCGCTATTAACAAAGTTTATCATCGATAATTACATCTACAAAAACGACGTAGAGGGCTTTCCGAAATTCGTCATCTTGATGCTAGCTTTTGTCGTGATGATATCATTAACAGAGCTTACTTACTGCTTTGCGGCTGGCAAATTCGAAAAAAAGGTCATACTTTACTTAAGAAGCGAAACCTTTCTTAAGACGCAAAAGCTTTCTGCCAAGTACATGGACACGCACCAAGTTGGCTGGCTAGTTTCAAGGCTTGTCCACGACACTATGTCAATCAAGGAATCTGTTGCGTGGAACCTCTTCGATATGGCGGACAGCGCTTCGAGACTAATCATCATATTTATCACAATGTATTTACTTAACGCGAAGTTATCGCTCTATGTATTAGCAAGTATGCCGTTCATAGCCGCCTTTACTTACATCTTCCAAGGCAAGATGATGAAGGCGCAAAAGGACATAAAAGAAGCCTCATCAGACCTTACAAGCAAGCTAAATGAGGATATACAAGGACAAAAGACCATAAAGACGCTGCTTAGAGAGAAGGAAAACCTTGAAGAGTTCAAGGCAATATCTGCAAGGTACAAAAGACGCGGCAAGCACTCAATAACAATGCAAAGTTTGTATATACCGTCTCTTGCCTTTCTAGGTTCCATCGCCACAGCTTTTATACTTAAAGATGGTGGAGCGGCAGCCATAGTCGGTACCTTGACAGTAGGTACGCTCTTTGCCATGGTTCAGTACTCGACAGAGATCTACGAGCCTATTAGGCAGCTTGCCTCAGTACTAACTGAGCTTATATCGATGCAGGCATCTATGGAGAGAGTAAACAGCATACTTGAAGCAGACGTAGAAGTCTACGACACGAAAGAGATAGAAGAGGTCTACGGCGATGCACTTGAGGCGCCTAAAAAGTCGCTTCCACAGATGAAGGGCGAGATCGAGTTTAAGGACGTCTCCTTTGCATACAAGGACGAGGACTATATACTCAAAGATTTTTCACTTAAGATAAAAGATGGCGAAAGGCTTGCACTAGTCGGCGAGACAGGCGGAGGTAAGTCTACCATCATTAACATAGCGTCACGCTTTTACGAGCCAACAAAGGGCAAGGTCTTTATCGATGGCATTGATTACACACAGATGCCACTTAAGTGGGTGCAAATGAACCTAGGCTACGTTTTGCAAACGCCATACCTTTTTAGAGGCAGCATACGAGACAACATTTTGTATGGTAGAGATGGCGCGACAGAAGAGGAGATGCTTAGAGCCGCTGAAGTGGTCGGCTTAGATGAGATAGTTAAGTCATTCAAAGATGGCTACGACACAGACGTTGGTGAAGGTGGAGGAAAGCTTTCACAAGGTGAGAAGCAGCTAGTGAGCTTCGCAAGAGCCTTGATCAAGGATCCCGCCATACTGATACTAGACGAGGCGACATCCTCAGTCGATACTTACCAAGAAAAGAGGATACAAGACGCAATCGAGAAACTTCTTGAAGGAAGAACCTCAATCACCGTTGCTCATAGATTATCCACAATAGTTACTAGCGACAGAATTTTGTATATACATCAAGGACGTATAGCTGAGATGGGTACACATAAAGAGCTAATCGCTAAAAAGGGTATGTATTATCAGCTTTATAGGAATCAGTATATTGAAAGTCAGTTAGAAAGTATTTAATTTAGATGCAGTTACTTAAACAGTAGCTGCATTTTCTATAAATAATTATTGAGTTTGTGGCAAGATAGACATATAAAAAGCAGTTACTTACGGTAACTGCTTTTAATATCATTCACTATTTATTATTTTTCTATAAAACCGTTTTTATAATTATTCACAGCACTGACTATTAGAAGTATGCAGCCTATTACATAGAAAACAGTTCCTAGACCAATACGTGTTGATAATACTTTTAAAAACGCATTCATGTTTACTTTGAATATTCCACCTTTAATCGCCCAGTATATGAAAGTTGCGACACTTAAGCCTGAGAAGAGGTAGTAGTCCCTCTTATTGTCTTTGATTATTGCCATAAAAAGCTTGATCAATATAGCAACAGTTATTATAAAGAAGATTAAAGATATTGTTATGCTTATACTTCCAAGCCTAAAATTATGTGGATTTGCTGTAAATGGTAGGAAGAGAGCGATACTTAATAGAGATGCACCTATAGCTGGCTGCTTATACTCTGGATTTAGATTTACATATGTGTCTTTTATTATAGCAAGATATTCTTTGGCACTTTTCACATTTAGCTCAGAGAAGGCATCTAAATTTACTTTTTCATTAAAGATAATTTTACTAAAGAAATATGCTATGCATGCGAATAAGGCTGTAGAGTTAGAGAAACTTATAAGACGTGCACCCAATCCAAAATCGTCTGCACCTAAGAGGCCAAAAAAGTTTATGAATCCAAAAAGGCCAAAGGCGCTTCTCATAGCAAGTTTTATTTGCGCCCCAGCAAAAATCATCTTAACAAGACTTGCGATACCTACGTTTAAAATTTTTAGCCTTATAATAAAGAATATGCTTAGTAAGTTTGCAAATAATATAATGTCTGCTGCAAACCAGTCAATTTCAAAGAGCATTGGTCCTCCACCATCTAATTCATAAAAAACAAATGGTAGAAAGAGGCCTACAGCACCAAGTATTGAAGATATCAAGAATAAGCATAAGGATATCTTTAAACAAATTGCTTTGCCCAGGGCTTCATTAATAGATAAAATTTTCTTTTTAAAATTTTCTAACATAGTACTCCTCCTTCATTAGAATTTATATATAGATTATATCACATAATCTTAGTTCTATGATAGAAATGTTTTTTGTAAAAAAGTCCATTTGTGATAAAAGTTAGTTGACGCTAACAATAGCTTGTGATAATATATACTTGAAAATATAATTAAAAGTATATTTATCGATAAAGCAGTGAGGTGTTTGTATGATAAAAATTTCAAATTTGCATAAATACTACGGCACAAAAGACAATAGGGTGGAGGTACTTAAAGGGATTGATCTTGAACTTGAAGACGGCAAGATCATCTGTGTCTTAGGTCCATCTGGCTCTGGTAAGTCAACTTTATTAAATATTTTAGGCGGGATTGAAACTATTGACGAAGGCGATGTAAGTGTATTTGATAAGGATCTTAAATCTATGTCAAAGAAGGCGCTTGAAAATTACAGGCGCGATTACCTTGGTTTTGTTTTTCAATTCTACAACCTAATCAGCGACCTTAATGTCCTTGAGAATGTTCAAGTGGGCGAGTATCTATCGAAGGAGCCGCTTGTTATTGACGAGCTTCTAAAGGACTTAGGACTTGATGAGCACAAGTACAAGTACCCAAACGAAATTTCTGGTGGTCAAGCGCAAAGAGCGTCCATCGCAAGAGCTATGATTAAGAGCCCAAAACTTCTTATCTGCGACGAACCAACTGGAGCACTTGATTATGAGAGCGCAAAAGATGTTTTGTGTTTAATCGAAAAACTTAATCAAAAATATGGTGCAACAGTCATCATCGCGAGCCACAACACACAAATTGCCAAGATGAGCGACGTAATTTTGTCCTTGCACAACGGCAGCGTCAAGAGCGTAGAAGTAAATACAGAGAAAAGTAATTTTGTCCTTGCATAACGGCAGCATCAAGAGCGTAGAGAGAAATACAGAGAAAATCTCTGCAAAGGAAGTGACTTGGTAGATGAGATGTCCTATTAATAAACGTATTTACAGGCAGTTTAAATACAAGCCTTTAAAAGTCATACCCATCTTGCTAGCACTTACTTTTATAGTTGTCTTCGCATCGTCATTCTTCATTTCACAAGAATCAGTTGAAAAGCTTTATAATAAGCAAATAATTAATGGAAAAGTTGAAGATGGCGAGTTTGAAGCAATTTATGCGCTTAGCGATGAGGCAAAAGATGAGATAAAAGATTTTGGCGTAAAACTTTATGAAAATTATTATTTTGAAGAAGAAGTAGCTAGTGGTAAAGTTTTAAGAATTTTTAAAAATAGAAAAGATATAAACGAAGCACAAATATTTGAAGGTGATTTGCCTAAAAAAGATGATGAAATAAAAAAGATGCGAGAGAAAAATTAAAAGATATAGTCAAGATAGTTAACAAGGATAATCTTGTGGTTGACGCTGTCACACGCTTTGACAACAAGTGCATCACCTACATTGCAGATGACATGAGCGGCGACGTACCTACAATGAGCATAGTTACAGCACTTCTCTTCATTGCAATCGCTTTCATTTCGAGCGCAGAAGTTAAATCCATCATCGAAGAAGAAGCGCCAATCATCGGAACTTTGCTTGCTTCAGGCTATAAAAAGAGAGAGCTTCTTTTAAATTACATGGCAATGCCACTATTCATAGTAATAATTGCGTCAATAGCGGGAAATGCGATAAGTTATCTTCGTGTGTATAAAATATATGCAACTTCTTGATAACATCAATTATGCCACTAGTTTTGTATCTTGTGATCAACTACATCATCATAGCAAAGAGCCTTAAGATGAGACCAGTTGATTTCTTGAGAAAAAACTTTAAAAAGGCAAAAACAAGAAGCAGATTTAAGCTAAAAAATATGAATTTTATAAATAAATTTAAATTAAGAGTTATATTTGCAAACAAATTTAGCTATATTTCATTACTTTTTGGCGTTTTTATTGCAAATTTACTTTTAATCTTTGGCGTTTCCGCCAAACCCATATTTACAAAATATGCTGATGATATGCAAAATCAGATGAAATACGCCCACACCTACATTGTCAAGAGCGATATGGACGATTTAGATGCTAGCAAGACAAGCTTAGTAAGCGTTGAACTAGTCGATAGAGATGAGGAAAAAGTCCAAACTTATGGCATAGACGCTGATACAAAATATGATGAGATTGATGTAAAAAGCCTTAAAGCTGATGAAGTAGTTATCAGTCTCGGCCTTTCAAAGAGATTTAACTATGAAATAGGCGATAAAATTAAGATTAGAGAGCCATACAATACAGAAGAAAAATATCTTGTGGTCAAGGACATAGATAAGACCAATAATTATTTCCAAATTTTTACAAAAAGAGATATTTTAAATAAAATTATCGGTAAAGAATGTGATTATTACAACGCTTATCTTAGCGATAAAGAGCTAAAAATTACTAAAGAAAATCTACTTACACATATAGACAGAAAAGAAATGTCAAGATTCATGA
>QWBY01000993.1_pt1 | contig 19737 bp, 16 predicted proteins | sample 1972471 | NCBI WGS metagenome assembly QWBY01 (sample SAMN09866722, study PRJNA288562) | Human gut metagenome isolate term6_stool, whole genome shotgun sequencing... | reverse complement strand
AAGTGGTGTCGGAAGTGCAGTGCCTATCTTGCCAAGTAAAGTGGGTACTTCCTCGAAAACGTCTTCACTGATGTATCGACTGCCGGTGCGGGGATAGGTCGTGATTTTCTTCTCATAGAGGCTTTGTGCGATTGAGAGGGTCTTATCTGCTGAAAAGCCGTGCTTTCGGTTGGCTTCTTTTTGTAAGGAGGTAAGGTCGAACAAGAGGGGTGGTGACGTATGTCCCACCTTTCTTGCGACCGAAGTCACGGTAAGGCGGCTCTGTTCGCGAAGCATGGCGAGAGCGGACTGTGCATCGGCTTCATTTTCAAATGCACTACTGCTCACGGCTTTCAGCGATATGCCCTCTTTCTCTCCAGCTACGGAGAGTTTCCAATAAGGGACGGAAGAAAAATCACGATTTTCTATATACCGACGGCAGACCATAGCGAGTGTCGGAGTCTGTACCCTTCCCAAAGAGTAACCGCCTTTGCGAGCGATGGACAGGGCACGGCTGGCATTGATGCCCACAAGCCAATCGGCTTCGCTTCTTGCTTTGGCAGAATGATAGAGATTGTCATACGCAGTTCCTGCCTTGAGATGGGCAAGTCCCTCACGGATGGCTTTGTCCGTGAGTGAGGAAATCCAAAGTCTGTCAAAAGGCTTGTGGCAGTTCAAATAGTTGTAGATATATCGGAAGATGAGTTCACCTTCACGCCCTGCATCGGTGGCTACGATGATGCGGTCAGCCTTGTCAAAGCAAACTCGAATGGCTTTGAGCTGTTTGAGTGCTGCGGGGTCTGATGTGTACTCCTTATCCTTGCGCACTTGTCGCACGATAAGCTGGAAAGGATTGGGACGGATGGGCAGGTCTTCGGCTTTATAGGCAGCAAAACCGTAGGCTTCGGGCATGGCAAGGGTGATGAGGTGTCCCATCGCCCATGTTACCACATAACCGTTACCTTCTAAATATCCGTCTTGTCTGGTATTAGCCCCTACGATACGGGCTATATCTCTGGCTACCGAGGGCTTCTCGGCGATAACACAAGTTGTCATAGTCGATAATAGAATTAAAGGTTACATCTTACGTCCACGGGACTTCTTCTGATTGTTCTCGTCCTGCTTCTGCTTTTGGGCGGCAGTGGGCTGTGTCTGTCCGGACTTTAACGGCTCGTTCACGTTCTTGGTGGCTTCATTGGTCTTGCCGTCGTTATTCACGGCAACCTGTGTTTTGTGTTCTTCGGCTACGGCTACCACCTTTTCCTTGCCGGTCTCCTGCTTCTTGTCTGGATTCCACTTGTAGAAACGCGGGCGGTTCTGCTCCTTATCCATTCGAACGTAGGCATTGAAGGGTTGTCCTTCCTTGTCCACCATGTTCTTCAGATAAAGTGTGCGACCGCTGTCCAAGGCTTCACGCTGTTTTTCGCTCAGTTCCAAACCACAGAGTTTATGTGGTGCGCCTTGTTGTTGGGTGTGCTGCTGTCGTTCTTTCAAGCCTTGCTTGTTCTCGAAGATAAACTCGATGCCTTTCTTTTCGGCATTGACCTGCAAGGTAGCATTGAAGGACTTACCACTCTTGGCAGTCATTCCTTCCACTTTCACAGCTTTGCCCTCAACAAGGTCTTTGTATTGTGCATCGGAAAGTGTAACACCCTTTATCTCTTTGGGAATGTTCACACGGTCGGCACGCAGGGCTATGAGTTCGTTGGTCAGTGGGTCAATAGAAACGTATGCGGCAAATGGCTCACCATTTTTGGGTGTAATCTCGATGGTCTTGCCAAGATTGCCCGTTGCAAGAAGTTGTTCTTTTTCTTCGGGAGAGAACTTGTGTCCCATATAAGGGAAATCGAGCTGTGGTTCTTTGCGAAGCGGATGAACTGCCAAGCCGATGTTACCCTCGCCATCGGTACGGAATGCCAAACGGGCATCGGTGTAGATGGTGGTATCGCCCATCGGAATGGCGATGGTTACAAGATTACTCTTTTGCCAATTGAGCATCTTTGCTAACTCTCCGCTCTGCTCCAATCGCTCACGGGTAAGACCGAGGTTGTCAAGCTGCTTCCAATCAATCTTAGACTCGTCGATAGCGGTGGCGTTCTTCTGCTTGGGCAGGAAGTCGTCAAAGCGCACCTGACTGTCTGCCAACTGCTGCTTGCTCTCAGGCTTCTCACGGTTCTGTAACATTGTTTGGAGCGATGCCACACCTTGCTCCACGTTGTTAGCCACTACTTTGTAAAGTCCAAAACGGGACGGCTCGTTGAACTGTTTGAGGAAATTGGTCATGAAGTTCTTCAGCAAGCCGTCCTTGTTGTTGAATTTCAGAAAGGTTGCTTGATGCACGTCCTTGGCTTCCGTTGTTTGGAGTTTTCCCTTGTCGTCAATACCCGAAACTACAGAGAGTTTCCCAGCTTCATTCTCGTTCTTCACTTCCGCGCGGTCTTCTAATACCAGCACATAGTTGTCATTGTTGTTTAGTTCCATAATTATTACATTTTGATGAATATATAATGTTATATATTGGCAAAATTAAATTGATTAAACCAAACGCACACACGGGGAGGTAAAGGTGGGAAATGGTGGGAAATAAAATGAGGGGAAGATGCGCTGCGCCAACAAAAAAGGCGTTCCCTATAAAGAGAAAGCCTATGGATGAGAAAGCACTTCTACAATGCTCTTTTTGGTTGGTAGCCCGATTGTCTGCCGCCAATAACCGTGAGTGTTGTCAGTCAGAGTCGTGAGTAACGTCACTCAGCTCCGTACATGTCAACATATAGAAGAATATTGGGTGAATTACAGGGGACCTTTTTCTGAAAAGAAAAACGCCCCCTATCAATACCTCACGTCTATCTGTGGTTGCTATCCTGTTTATAAAAGTTATCTTGATGATAGATTGTTTATAAAGATTATCGACGTCGGTCACGGTGGGTTACGCCAGCAGGTGGCGCATGGCTCTTTCTTCTTGACGGATGCGAACCATGAGCAGGTAGCCGTAGAGCGGTAGCCCCACGCACAACGTTGTCCAAGCATGGCAGAGTAGAGCCACGCCTATCAGTTCTGGTATGATGTTGAGGAAATAGTTGGGGTGTCGCACTGTGCGAAACAAAAAGCTACGATCAATGCGGTGGTTGGGTACGATGTAGAGTTTCACCGTCCAAACGTCGCGCAGTTTATAGATAACGTAAAACAGCATGAGGTAGGCAAATACCATGACTGCCACGCCGATGACCGAAACTCGGTCAAACTCCATGTTGGTGGCATATCCCTCGTACAGGGCACCAAAATAATAGGCTATGTGGGCAAGTGTCAGCAGCAGTGAGTTGCGTTTTCCGTACTGGGTGGCACCACACTTGATGAGACGTTTTTCGTTCTTGATAGAATAGGCGAGCGAGAACAGGCGCAAGACAAAGAAACTTGCGAAGATGATAATTGCGTATTGCATAACTGTAATATGTTTTATGATGTTTAATAATCTGCGATGAAGCCGTGCCGATGAGGGGGATTCTGCACGGCTCGGACGGTGTATAGGCTTGTCTCACCTTGTTACCACTGCTTGAGAGGCGGTGTGGCGGTGTCGTTGAACTTGATGGCGATGTTGGTGAGTCCGTTGTCCCACCAGCCTGCGAAGTTGAAAAGCAGTATGCCCGTGGTGCGCATGTTGTCGTCGCCCCGCAGGATGTCCATCACATAGGGATCCACGTATTTAGTGACGGTATTGGGCGCACCGATACCATTGTATCCCGTGTACGAGCAGAAGGTGATGAACCAGTCGGGTGCCGCACTACCGTACGCCTCACTGGCTTTGAGCAGGTTCTGGCGAACGAGGCTCACCTTGTCCTTAGCTTCGCATTTGTAGGTGTCCTCCACGTGCAGCGTGGTTCTGGTGTAGTTCATCGACTGTAGGGTGGTAGAGAACTGACGGTTGTTGGGCCAGCTCTCTATCCAGCCCGAATTGGTGGAATACCAGCCCTCCCGGCTCACGATGAGCATCTTGCCACGCAGGTCGCCCATAGTGAGGTCAGGGCTGAATGCTCCTGCAATGTATGGTGTAACGTAGGGATCGGCTTTCAGCACGTTGCTCACCGCCTTGCGGTATTTGTCGCCTCCATCGTGATCGTAGTCATAGTCGCGCTTGATGGTCATGATAACTGTTTCTGAGGGGTGTTCCCGCAGAAAATCAGCGGTGGCACGCAATACATCCTTGTGGAACGTGCGGTCGAACACAAACCTGTCGTGGCAGAGTTTCAGCACATCGCCGTCGAGCACCAAGCGGATGTCGAAGAAGCGTATACCGCTCTCGAGCTGCCCCTTGATGTCCTTATCTTGCGTTTTCACCCATACGATGCCCGTCCATGCTCCCGTGTCGTGGGTGCCGGGAATGGACATCTTGCACACCAGTCGGTCGTCTTCCATGTTCTGCATCCAGTTGGCATTGGTGGTTGGCACCAGTTGGCGCAGGCGCAGCGAGAGCGTGTATGTGAGTCCTGCCTTGGGTCCTTGCGCTCCGCTCATGCCCTCCAATGGAGTGTGATGTATCCACCACGGTGTGCGTTTGCCCTTGCGCTCTGTCGTGGGTATGGCGTAGATGTCAGAGAGATAGCCTTCCTGTTTGCCTATGGGCATTGCCCAGAAGCCGTACCAGCCCGATGTCTCGCCCGGTTTCAGCGTGAGTGGCTGGGTGAGCGGACACACGAAATCTTCTCCTTTCTTCAGCAACACAGGTGCTACTGCTGGCTCTGTCGCTCGGCTGTCTGTCTGCCACACCGCTTCCCACACAAACGGTGCTGCCTGCATCGAAGCGTCGGAGGCGCGCATGCGCAGTTCAGCCAAGTCGAGCTCTCTCCCAGTGTCGTTGGTCAGCCGCATACGGATGAACGCTCCTTGCGGCATAAACCTCACATGAGGAGTGTGCAGATGAATGCCGTCGTGCGTCTTCAGCGGCAGCCATGGCGAGAGGTAGGGCAGATTCCACTGTTGCTCCTCGCCCCGGGCTATGGGTTGTGCCATGCGGCTCACCCCAAAGGTCATGCGTTGGCTCTTGGCATCGTAGGTACCTTGCCCGAGCATGAAACATGCCTGCCAGTTGCCCAGCTCTTCGCCGTCGGGACACTCCACCTCGGTGGTGATGTGGTCGCACCATAGTGTGTTGCCCCTTACTGTCCATTCCACAGGCACGCATCTCACGGGTATCTTGGGGTTGTCGTTCCTGATGACGCAAATCCCCCTCTGCGTCTCGCCACTCTTGAGCCGCAGCTGTGGAAATAGCGTCTCGCCCTCAAATTCGTAGCTCATTGCCCTTGTCGCCGCTGGCTTGTCGTAGCTGACCGTGGCGTTTGCCACTTCTACGCTGAGCCGCACTATGCGCGGCTGGCGGTGTGGTTCTTCGGGTTCGGCATCCGTACCGTTGTCGCATGCGCACAGCAGCATGGCGCACAGCAGTGCGTACAAGGCTGTGAGCAGCGTTGTCGTTTTGGTTATCTCTTGGTATGAGTTTTGTCTTGTAGCCATTGTTGTTATCTCCAGTTTTTATTTTAGGGGTGCAAAGGTAGCAAATAATTCGCAACCACACAAACCTCACCAACCGCATAGAAACAATACGACCACGTCATGCTCCGCAGGGGAGACGTGGCGTGGTCGTTTATTCTATATCGTATATCGTTCGTTGGCGGCGGCTTGGTTGGCGGCAGTGGTTCGCAAGCTGCCACTGTTCGGTTATCCTGTGCTGTTGCCCACTACTTGCGGTGTATGAGGCGTTGCTCGTCTTTGTCTTTCTGCAACTGACGTGGGGCGCGCTTGCCGAATTCGTCCACGTCTCTGTTTACCATGAGGCGCACGCCGTAGTGGAGGGTGGCATTGTCGTTATGCCCACGGTCGAAGCCGTCTCTGGAGAGCACTCGGTAGCAGAAGGTTTTGTTGCTATAGGCATCGTCTTTGTCATACGTGTTATGTTTCCAGCGAGTGCGTGACCAGTAAGCCATGCGCCATGTAGGTGCACCTTTTGGGAAGGGGAAGCCTACACAGGGCAGCACACGGTAGCAGTCTGTGAGGTATAGGGGATTGCTGTCCGAACACTCGCCCCACCATTTGTCGTCCATGATGTCGCGCACGGTTACGTTGGCGTTGCCTATCCAGCGGCTCTGCACTACGAGGCGCATACCTCGACCGTCGTTCGTAACATCGGGACCGCCAGCGTCCATAAATCTCCAGCGATAGGCACAGCGATAGCGGTTGCCGTAGGGACGGCGGTCTTTGTGCGACTGTGCCTCTTTGTTGTTGCCGTCAAAACGTATGGCGTAGAGTTCAAGGCGGTTCTTGTTTTGCATGAAGTAGGAGTAGAAAATGGGTTTGTTGTTCCAAAACCGCTCTTCCTGCATGTCAGACTTGTTGCTGTTGTGTGTCTCGCCAGCTGAGATGATGGGGCGCATATCGTCTTCCTCGGGGTCGTACATCTCGAAGTAGGGTTTGGGAGCAGACTTGATATTGTCCCAGCCTGTAAGACCTATTGGCAGTTTACCCTCGTAGATACTTGTGAGGATGTTGGGCAGTGCCAACCCCCATTCTTCGCCAGTGGGTAGGTGGTAGTCTTGTGGTTTCATCGTGCCGCTGTTCAGCGCAAAGCGCATCTTCATGTCGCCGCTTTTGAGCGACCAGTTGCTCACCCATCCGTAATCAGACTCGTTGGGGTGTGGCGTGTTGGTGTCGTGGAAGCCCACTTCGTCTGTCTTGCTGTTCGTTACTGCCAAGCGTTCCAAAGGGTTTGCCCACGGATAGGCTGGCTTGCCGTCTCTCATTTTTCCAAAGCATGGGCGGCACACGCCAAGTTCTACGACTTGAACTTTATTCTTGTATTTATCGCTTTTGAAGTCGCGGGGTATAAACTCTCCTGTCCACTCCTGTGGCTTGCTCTGTGCAAGCAGCCATTCGTTGGCGTATGGATAGCGTTCACCTTCTTTCTGTTTCTTACCCAGCATGAATCCGCCACGCTCGGCGGTGAGCATGGTCTGCCCTATATAGTTGAGCTTTGGAATAGGCATTCCCCACACATAGAACTCGTCGTATTCGGCTTTCTCCTTGCCCTTGCGCATGGCAGAGGCATCGAAGGTGTAGCGATATTCGTAGAGTGGCGAACCGTAGTCGGCACTCTCTTCAAGTGGGTTCATATTGGCAGGGTTGTTGAAGTGCAGCTGCCGGTCGTTCTCGTACAGCCAGTAGAAGTTGCTTTCAATGCTTTCGTTCCAAGGGCGCAGCTCACAATCGAGACCAAAGGAGTGGTCCGTGGCGAGGTCGGCATTTGAGCGAAACAGGCTGGGTGGCATCATTAGGAAGCCGCCTCGGGCTGTGATTTGCGAGCTGGCAAAGGTGTACTTATGTCCCTCTGGTTTTACCAATTCGGTGTTGCGTTTCACCTTGAAGCGTATCAAGTTGCCTATCATATTGAACTTCCAACCCTTGATGACGATTTTGCCATTCTGCATCACGAGCGGTTTCCAGCCTGTGGTGAAAGGCACGTTGGCAAGGATGTTGCCTTTTGCGTCCACCGTGTTGTGGAGGTTTGTGTGCTTGGGGTCGAGGTCTACATAGAAGCGATATAGGTTCTCTGCCAACTTGCGTTTGTTCTCGTCAAGGGTCATGTCGGTGCGTGCCTTGTCGAAGTCGGGATTGTACTCGCCTCCGATGATGCCGCACACATACCATTTCTCACCTTCCTTGGGCATGGCACTCTTGCCGTTGAGCCAGTGAAATTTCACTATACCGTCGCTGTTTATATCTATTGTCCCATCTTGTTTTGGCTCCACATTGCTCCAGTTCATTTCGCCCGTGCCAAGCACAATTTTCTTGGGGTCTACAGCCTCTTTGCCGTTCACCATCGCTTTATCGTCATCGCCAGCACGCACGATGAAGATGCGTGCTTTTAGTTCAGTACCGTGCAGGATGGGCAAACTTTGCTTGTCGAGGGCAATGGCGCGCGTGCCGCTGCCCTCTTGTACGATATTCGGAGCCTGTACGGTGGCGTTCAAATCCACGGCAATGGTGGTGAAAGCCTCTGTATCCAGCGTGCCGTTATTCAGTTTTTGACTCTCGCTCGTAATCGTATCGTCTGCACACGAGGTGGCAGAAAGTGCCAATATGGCTGCCACTGCGAGAGCGGTGTATGGTTTGAATATAGTTTTCATACTTACAAATTTTATGTAGGATAATAAAAAATAATTAGGGTTTCTCATCGTCTGGTTCTTCAGGAATGACTACGGGTGGCACAACCTGCGCACCAGGGCTTCCAGCCAGCAGTGCATTTTCTGCCAACATAGGTATCATCGTGATTTGTGGACGAACGTACTGTTTCTTTTCTCTCGTTGTCTCTTGGATGTTGATTACTTCTTTCATAATTCTTAAAATTTTATGTTATTATAATGATTCATCTTCTGTCTTTATTAGGTGGTGTGTTTCACCGTGCTGTCCCAGAACGAATGATAGTCTATGTCCAATAGAGCATCATCTTGGGTTGGAATCCATTCCTGTCTTAGGTAAACTATTAGACACTCTCAATCTTTATCACCTCACAGTAGGGTGGAATGTATGGTTTCTTCTTAACGATTTCTTTCATCTTAAGTTCCTGACATTCTTCAATATTGCCGTTAGTTAAGGTTTCGTTGGCTACCGATATATGCTTCTCATCAGTTTTTCCCATATAATATTTTCAATGTGATTATTCGGTTACATAGTCTTTTATTTTCTTCATCTCTATCAGCGCTACATAATACAGGTTGTTTTGAGTACTGTGCGCAAGACGCACGGCACTCATGGGAATGGCGACACTCCTCTCATGCCTTTCCTTACGATGAAAAAAGACGGACAGAGAGTAGTGTTCGACGCATCAATAAAAAGTGTTAAATAATCGGGGGGGGTAATAAAAGATGTTAATAAATATATGACATACAGCATTTTTTCGCACTCTATTGCAGAGGCGGAAGAATGTGCTGGCAGGCAGCAGCGGCTGTTTGTCGGATATTTATTCATATACCGTGGAATTAGTTATAGCCTTCGTTTTGCTCCGTGATTGTTCAATTTGAGAGTAATGTAGTTTTATTTTAGAAGGCAGTGCGCAAATGTAGTCATTTTTCTCAAAACTCCAAGCAATTTCAAGAAAAATAATGAAAAAAATATCGTGCAAACGTTTGACAATCATCAAAAATGATGACTGTGGGGTCGCATAATGAAAGCAGGGACACACCTGTTAGTGGTGTGTCCCTGCCTGTGGTTATCCTCGAAAAAGGAGGAGGGCTATCAGTACTTCGGTGTCCAAGTCCAGTTGGTTACTTTCTGGTCTGCCTTTCGGCTGATGAGCTCAGTCTGATTCTTGTCGTGCTGTTTTTTGCGCGGTGCTTCATCTCCGAACTCGTCCACGTCTCTGTTGACAATCAGGCGGACGGGCAAGTAGTATTTGAAAACGTCGTTGTGTCCACGGTCGAAACCGTCCTTATTGAAACGACGGAAGCAGAAAGTATTGTTCGAGTTATAGCTGTCTTCTCCAGAGACAGCTTTCCACCTCGTTCTTGACCAATAGTTGATGTACCAAGTCCAATTCGCAATCCCTCTCCCTGTGAATGGGTATCCAGCGCATGGCAGCACTCGATAGCAGTCGGTCTGGAAGAGTGGGTTTTTGGGCGAGCTTTCTCCCCACCATTTCTCGTCCGTGAGGTCTCTTAGGGTGACGTTGGCACTGCCTATCCATCGGCTCTGCACAACGAGGCGCATACAATTCGTATTATCGTTGCTCTCTGGAGAGCCACCCACGTTGACCAGTCGCCAGCGGTAGGCGCAGCGGTATCTCTGCCCCAGCGTGTATTTCTCACCCTTATACTTTGCTTCCTTGTGCGAGCCGTCAAAGCGGATGGCGAATGCCTCAAGTTTGCTTCTGTCTTGCATGTGGTAGGAGTAGAAAGCAGGGTAATCTGCCCAGTGCAATTCTTCTTGTATAGCGGCTTTATTGCTATTGTGAGTCTCTCCTCCAGTTATTATGGGGCGCATATCGTCTTCAGCGGTATTGTACATCTCGAACCACGGTGTGGCTCCCGGCTTGATGTAGTCCCAGCCCAGGAGGTCTGATACAAGTTCTTTGTTGTATATTGTCTTAAGGATGTTCGGAAGAGCGCATCCCCATTCTTCCGAGTTGGGAGCATGGTAGTTGTCGGGCAGACACTTTTTTGAGCCCACTACGAAATTATACTTGAAATCAGCCTTCTTGAGCGACCAGTTGGGAACATTCCCGTCGTTCTTCTCATTGCTGTGTTGGGTATTCGTATCGTGCCATCCTTTCTCGTTGGTCTTGCTATTGGTAACGGCGAGTCGTTCCAGCGGATTGGGCCATGCGTATTTGAGCTTGCCACCTTTCTCCACTGTGCTGAATCGGGGGCGGCACACGCCCAATTCTATGGAGAAGGCTTTGCCACTCGTCTGTGCGAAGTCTTTCACCTTGTACTCGTTGGAGTTGGTTTCTGGATCCACTGCCTTGGCGTAGAGCCACTCATCGGCGTAGGGGTATTTTGCGTTTTTGGGCTGCTTTTGCCCGAGCATGAAACTGCCCCTCTCGGCTGTGAGTTGCGTGGTGCCGTTGTAGTTGGGGTATGGGAGGGGCATTCCCCAAACGTAGAACTCGTCGTAGTCTTTGTCAGCTTTAGAGTCACGCATCTTTTCAGCATCGTAGGTGTAGCGATACTCGTAGAGGTATCCACCGTATAAACCGGCATCCTCCTCGCTGGGCTTCTCGTCTGTGACGTTGTTAAAGTGCAAGCGTCTTTCCGTCTCATATTGCCAATAGAAGTTACGGTCTATGTCCTTCTCCCATGGGCATATCTCGCAGTCAAGTCCCATTTGATGCTCCAAGTTAAGCCTGTCCCCTTTGGTGAACTTGCTGAGCGGCATCATGAGGAATCCGCCGTTGGCTGTAAGCTGCGAGCTGGCAAAGGTGTACTTGTGCGCCTTGGGGCTGACCAGCTTGGTGTCGCGCTTCACCTTGAAACGAAGAAGTGTGCCCATCGCCTTGAACGCCCAGCTGCGCAGGTTTATCACGTTTTTTTTCTTGACGTCAAGCTTTGTCCAGCCCGTGCTGAAAGCTGCCGTCACACGCAGTTTGCCCTTGGCATCGCGGGTGTTGTGGTCTTTGGAAGGATTGAACTTGACGTAGAAGTTGTAGAGCTGTTTGGCAAGCAGTCTGGTTTCAGCGTTCTTCTTGTTGTCTTCTGACAATTTTTTGAAATGCTCATCGTACTCTCCTCCAATGATTCCGCAGATGTACCAGTCCTCTCCAGGGTTGATATGTACGCTGTTGTGGCTGAGCCATGTGAGCGTGAGCAAATCCTCGTCGGAGCGAAGACTGACGCCTCCGTTGGCGATTTGCTGTATCTTGTCCCATTTCACCTCGCCTGCTCCCATGATGACCTTTTCGGGATCCATGGCTTTCTTGCCGTTAATCGTCGTTATGGAGCTTGGGTCTGCCTTTACCACGAAGATTCTCGCCGTGAGGTTTGAGCCTTCGTTGGCAAGCGGCATGTAGCGGTCTACCGATACGGCGCGTGTGGCTGGCGCATTGGGGTCCATGGCGCGTGTGATGTTAGGCAGTTGCATGCCTGCACCAGCAGAGAAAGTTACGGTGGTGGTGGCGAGTTTCGCATCGGCTGGATTGACCTTCTCGCCGCCGCCGTTGTTGTTCACGAGGTTGTCGTCTGTACACGATGCGAGCCCAGCGCACGTCAGGGCTACGAGTGCCGCAAGAGCGTATGCCTTGCGCTTGATGATGAATGTGAATGATGTCATGGCTGTTCCTCCTTTCCTGTTTGTGTGTTGCCTGTACCCATGTCGAAATCCTTGGGAAATTCTGCCTCTTCGTCGAACCAGTTTTCCTTACTTAGAGATCCGCCATCTTCAAATCCTCCCATTGAGCCAGAGATACTCATCAAATTGTGGGATTCCATTCGGATTACCTCGCATTTGGGTGCGAGATAGGGCTTTTTTACTTGTTTGTCTTTTCCCATTTTTTTGTAATAATAATATTATGTGTATAAAATATGTTGTCTGTTTGTGCGTCACTTTCGTGAGTGTTGTCGGTGAGCTTTGTACATGTCGTCATGTAGTGCCGTACATGTCGTCCCTCAGCTTCGTACATGTCGTCGTGTAGCTCCGTACACGTCGTCAGTGAACTTCGCGAGTGTCGCTCGTTGCTTTTGCCTATTCCTGCCGTTGGCACCACTTCGCTCGTAGGCACGGGGGCGAAGTTAGGGCTGGCGTGGCAGATACGAGCGCAAAAATGCGCCACCCGTCAGCCTTACAGTGAAGACCAACAAGAAGCGCACGACAGACGATATATAAATAAAAAATGTTAAATTTCGGGGGGGGTAATAACACACATTAACGAAAGAGGTGTACTCTTTCGCCTTTCCGCCCATCGCAAATGCGGCAGACGAAGCTTTGGGCAGGTAGCCGAGGTTGTATGTCGTAGTTTTGTACATATACTGGTTAAGAGTGATTATTGTCATCCGTATTCCATCGTCCATGGAGCAAGCCCGATAAGGGAACGATGTGCAAGTTGCAAAACGAAGTGCAATAAAAGAGTAAAGCTATTGTGTTTCTTCTGTACAGCAACCGATGTTGTGGTTTGGCACTTATAAAAAAGTGGGAGGAGGCATAGACACCTCTTGGAGCACCCATACACCCCTCCTTGTATCATTAAAGGCTGTTGTACAAAAAACAGTATTTTATTTCTCGCTTTTTAGTTGCCTGTTCTTTATCTTATCCTCAGGTATAAGTGATTTGGTATCAGCTTCTGTATATGGGAATGGAATTGAAAAAGCTAATGTTACCTTAAGCTCTTTGTCGTTCCCAGCTTGATGAAACGTCATGTCAACTGTAACTATATTTTTCGGACATGTTTTGGGGTCAATCGTAAAAGTGAAGTTTCCTGTAAATTTACGAGGGTCACCATTGTCTTTGAATTCATACTTCAGCCAGTTTGGCTGGGTAGTTGCCATTCCTGTGGTATTGTCATCGCATTTCCATTCATATTTAGTGATTTTCCATGTTTGTTTTGCTGGAAAGATTTCTACATATTCTTTCAATTTCCAGTATTCAATGCCAGTGGCATAGCTTTTGAACCCTTTCACTTCAAAAACACCATACGTACATGTCTTTGTTTTGTAATACTTTTGCACACCTTCATCGTTTCTTTGTTTAGGGCTGACCTTAGTCAACTTGCCATCTGCACCTTTTTTGTAATACCCCGCACTACTAACCTTCATGTCATTTGATACATATCTTTTTTCGTATCCGTTTGCTTCGAAATGATACTTGGTTTCGGCATCGTCATTGTACTTATTGTCCTCTATGATGTAGTTAGTCGGTTTGTTTGCGTTCCACTCCTTGCCAGCAAGGCTAAGAATAACTATTTTTCTTTTCTTTCTGGTATCTGGTTTCGTAGGATATTTCTTCTCCTTATCATCTTCCACGTTGGGGTTAGTATCTATCTCTAAATAAATGGTTGCCTTGGCGTTAGGACCGAGCTTCTGTGGTATCATGAGGAATGAGAAGTTGTCGTACTTACCATCGCTGTCTTTGATACCTGTAACTTGCGTCATGTTTTGCACAGTAGTCCTTATGCCAGCACCGCCCACCTTTAAGAAGTAGTCCTTTTCTTTCTCTATCACCTTCCAATCAAAGGTGTTGGTTGCCAAGTTGGCTTGGCACTCGCTCTTTCCTGCTACGCCACTCAGCTTGATGCCTACGATTTTTAGCCCTGTAGTGCGTTTGTCGCCAAGCGTGAAGTTTACGGCGGTAAGCGCATGATGCAACTTAATATTCACTGGTTCACGGTCGCCATCAACAAGTTCTACCTTAATGTCGCTCTTACCTAACATCAAGTCCTTCTCCTTGCGCACATCTGTTTCGGGCGTAAAAGTTACCTTGTAGGTGTCCTGTCCTGTTTTTACGATAGAGTTGTCGCCCTTAAGGAATGGGTATGTACCCACCATCTGCACATACTTCTTTGCGTTATCCCATACCGCAGCATTTTTTGCCACCACCTTTCCGCTCTTGGTAGTATGTCCATTGTCGATGAAGTTTGGATCGTTACCCATTTTCTCAAATCCTTCATCATTGGTATAGCCCTGCACACCGAACTGGTCATCGTTGGGTATGAAGGTTATGGCATCGTACATCGTGCCACGTGTGCTATGCGTGCCATGCTCGTTTGCGCTGAAATTGAGCGACACCTCACCACTGAGGGTTGTCTTCTTCTCTATATTGCTCTCCATATCCTGCGAGCAAGACACGGTCAGACATGCCATCATTCCCATGAGGAGAAAAGGCATGTGTATGAATTTTACTAATGATTTTTCCATACTTCTCATCATTTTTTTTATTTTTTATTTAATACCGTTATATGGATTTAAGGTTGGTTTAACCAGTCCCAATCTTCGTCGGTAGGGTCGGGGTTTGTCTCAGAGTCTGGTCTGTCAGAAGTTCCGTTTCCCCATTTATCTGTATCTATATTCGCACCTGGCTTATGTCCGCTTCCACTCATAAGCATTGGCACGTTGTCCAAGCTGATTATTGTACATTGTGGCGACATATATGGCTTCAGTTTCTTCTTTTTCATAATTCTTAAAATTTATATTATCTATAATGTTTCATCTTCTGTCTTTATTAGGTGGTGTGTTTCACCATGTTGTTGCAGAACGAATGATAGTCTATGCATCGTGTTTTATACTGCCTATCCTTTTTCTTTAACCATTGGCTTCTCGATTTGACGACAGGCATGTTAGTGAGTTGTCAGTTGTCCCAGTCAGTGCTCATTTCGAACTCTTCGGCGGAGAAACTTACCATTTAGCATCCGTTATCTCGCCACCGTCTTCAGGTTGCTGTATGCTGGCTTGTAATCCCAAGCCCTCCAACAGATTGTTCTCACTCTCAATCTTTATCACCTCACAGTAGGGTGGAATGTATGGTTTCTTCTTAACAATTTCTTTCATCTTAAGTTCCTGACTTTCTTCAATATTGCCGTTAGTTAAGGTTTCGTTGGCTACCGATATAAGCTTCTCATCAGTTTTTCCCATATGATATTTTCAATTTGATTATTCAGTTACATAGTCTTTTATTTTCTTCATCTCTATCAGCGCTACATGATACAGGTTGTTTTGAGTACTGTGCGCAAGACGCACGGCACTCATGGGAATGGCAACACTCCTCTCATGCCTTTCCTTACGATGAAAAAAGACGGACAGAGAGTAGTGTTCGACGTACTAATAAAAAGTGTTAAATACTCGGGGGGGTAATAAAAGATGTTAATAAATATATGACATACAGCATTTTATCGCACTCTATTGCAAAGGCGGAAGAGAGTGCTGGCAGGCAGCCGAAACTGTGTGTCGCATATTTATACATACATCATCAAAAGTAGTTATTACCTTCATTTTTTGTTGCTCCTGAATATGTCTAATATGGGAGCGCTATTGTTCTATTTGAGAAATAGCGTGCAAATTTAAGTATTTTTTCCCAAAACTACAAGCAATTTCAGGAAAAATAATGAAAAATGCAAAATGCAAACGATTGCTCATATTTATACGGCAGTATTAGAATAAGGCTGCTAATCTTTTGCTAAATGTGCAAGGCTGGGCGTATCCTTTATCCGTTGAATTTCTGAATCGACAAGCGATCGAATCTCTTGCTTCACTTTACGATAGTTGGCTTCGATTGTCTCTTTGAGATTGTCTGAGCCATCTTCGTTTTTGAAGTCGGCTATGACAGGAATGGGACGATAGGCTTTCATTTCGGCAGAGACTTTGGTACTATCCACTACAATCTCTGCGTGAAAAATCTTTTGGTCAATACGCTCATCAAAATTGTCGGACACGGCACCTACAAACATACCTTGTGTGAGATTGCTGATTTTCGATGCAGGGATAAGACTATCCATCTGTGTGGAGATAGAGGTGGATTTGTCATTACGGTTGATGGTCATAGACTGCCGTTGCTGGAGAACCTTTCCAAATCGCTCAGAAAGGGTCTTGGCGGTTTCACCTACAACTTGACCACTAAACACATTGCCCACAGTGTTCTGTATCACCTTGCTCTCCTTATCCCCATAATCGCGAGTAAGCTGTGAGAAGTCCTGAAAGCCCAAACACACTGCTACCTTGTTACTTCGGGCGGTAGCAATAAGGTTGTCCAGCCCACGGAAGTAGATAGTCGGCAACTCGTCGATAATCACCGATGATTTGAGCTGCTTCTTCTTGTTGATGAGTTTCACAATACGGCTGTTATAAAGTCCGAGTGCAGCCGAATAGATATTCTGACGGTCGGGATTATTTCCTACGACCAACACCTTCGGCTCGTTGGGGTTATTGATGTCGAGCGAGAAATCATCACCTGTCATTACCCAATAGAGAGCCGGCGAAATCATACGTGAAAGCGGTATCTTGGCACTGGCAATCTGTCCCTGCAATTGGTCTTGTGCTCCTCCCTCCCAAGCATCCATAAAGGGAGAAAGGTAGTTGGCAAGCTCATCGTAGGCAGTTAGTATCGGAAATATCTGTGCGTATGGTCGGTTCAGAAACTCAATGGCATGAGGGAATGTGCAGTATTTTCCGTTCTCATATATCTTCAGAAACCAAATGATGGCAGCCAAAAGGATAATAGGCGACTCCACAAAGAAGTCTCCCTGCTTCTGAATCCACGAGCGGTTGAGATTGAGCATGATGGTGTAGGCACTCTCATAGGCATCCGAAATATCCGTCATAAAGGACGGATTGATGGGATTGCAGCGGTGCGACTTTCTTGGGTCGTCGAAGTTAATCACATAGAATTGTGGCTTTACCTTGTAAGCATCAAGGTGGTTGAGCAAATGGTTATAGGCTATTTCCGAAAGGTCGGGAAACTTATAGTCATATATATACATGGCAAAGCCTTTTTCAATCTGCTGTTTGATGTAGTTATTCACAATGGCGTATGACTTACCCGAACCCGGTGTGCCGAGTACCATCGAGGCACGAAACGGATTGACCACGTTAATCCAGCCTTTGTTCCACCTTTTCTTATAATAGAAGCGTGTAGGAAGATTGACCGAGTATTCGTTTTCCATCAGCCTTGTTTCCTGCATAAAACTCTCATTTTCGGTATTGAACACGTCGTCCATCAAGTTATTTTTGAGCAGTCGGCTCATCCACACACCTGCCATCAGCAGACAGATATAGCCCACAGAGAGTGTGAAGATATAGAGCGAAGCAGCACCCACCTTACCAATGGGCAATGCCAACAGCCACCAATTCAGAAAAAAGAACACAAAACCTGCGAAAAGCACCGTCCAAATCTTTGGCCATGTGATTTTCTCCTCCTTCACGCCTTTTGTGCCTAAACACGATAAGGCGAGGAATACCACACAAAAGAGTTTCGTCCATAGGATAGATGAAAATAATCCCGTGGAGCGTTGAAAGTTCATCAGTATCTTGTTGATGATACCGAGTGTGAAGTGCCACTCGTAAAACGCCTCGTAGCAGAACCAATAACAGTTAATCAGGAGGAATATCACCGATATACCCCGCATAAAGTCCATGACCTTACCTAATGCCCTTAAATCATCTTCTTGTGCCATAATGCTGTGTTTTTAGCCTCCCCCAACCCCTCCGAAGGGAGGGGAGTTGTAAAGATCTTGTTTGTTGAATGAGTTTATTTAATGTTTTCTTCGTCTAAGTTTTACCTTACTTTGTCTTCGGAGCTTACGCTGCCATGCTGCTTCCTTCCAATCATCGTTGCCCGAAGAAGAGAAAGATTCTCCCACCATATCGTCGATAAGTTCATCGACAAGATTGTCGCTTTCCTGCTCATCAGACTGTATTGTCTGCATCTGCTGCTGTAAGGTGGTATCAATTTTACCATAAAGCGATTCGCAATGCCTTCTTTGTCATCAATGAACGTAATACCATAGATGCGTCCATTATCATTCTTTCGGATTACCACTCGCAAGCCTTGTTCCTCCAATCTTTGCCGAAGTTCTTCCTCCGTCTGGGGAGAGGTACGCATTGTTTGTAATACCTTTCCTCTGATGGTTGGTATCAATGGCTTAATCTCCAGCTTCGATTTTAGCATCTTGTTTTGAACGGCAGCATAGCCCACACCTCTACCTATGTCCGAGGCGTGAATGGGCGTGCTCACCTTATTGCCCTTGTCATCGGTAGGCACATAGACCAGCCCGTCATATCGTTTTCCTCGATATTCCGTTTTAACCTCCTCTACCGCAAGGTTGTATTTACGCAGAACAGCATTTAGTTCACCTAAGGAGCAGAAGGTATAATGCTTCATCGCTGAACGGACGGTGTTTGCCACCTGTTCCTTGATATTCCCTTGCACAACATTGACCTTTGGTGTTTCTGTTGTTGTTTTCTCACTGACCTTTGAACTTGGAATAAGGTTATATTTCTTTTCTAGAGCATCAGTAATCTTTTTGCTTCGCCTGCCCTCATACCTGTCATTGATTTTTCTACCTTGACTATCCACTCGAAGCGAAACGATGTGGATATGCTCACGGGCAATGTCATTATGCTTAAAGACGATGTAGGGTTGCTTGCCATAACCAAGTGCCTCCATATACTCCTTCGCAATCTGTGTGAGTTCCTCATCGGTGAGTTTCTCGTCCGGATGCGGATTGAGCGAGCAATGGAACACCGTTTTCTTCGTTCGGCATTTCTTAGGTATCAGAGCCTCCATATCAGCAAACACCTCTTCCATCGTATATGTTTCCTCTTTGTTTTGATACAAGCCTTGGGCAAGAAGAATGCTTGCTTCCTCTTTTTCCACCTTTTTGAAGTTATAACCGAGTGCTCCTCCAAGGTTCTCCGTACTTGAAATCTTTGCTATCATTTTTGGACTAAATTTTCAACACTTTTCTTCCTATAATCAATGGTCAAACCGATAGTCTGCTCCTGCAAGGCAATAATCTGAGCCGAGAGTTTCTCCAATTTTTCAAGTAAAATCTGTGCAGTCCTGACCGAGTGATAGCTGTTGATGGCACGCACAGTTTGGTTGTACAGCACACCAATCTTATGGATTTGTGCCGTCAATTCAGAAAGTTTTCGGTAGTATTCTACGGCAGATTTATCCACCGTAATCACCTTGAAACTATCTCCAAGAATACGCCCACGCACAAAATCCGACTTCGTTTCTGCTCCTGAACGCTGAAACAAGTCAATCGCTTTTTGCTGGTCTTTGAGATTGGGAAGACGTACATGCCAGTTGTCCCAACGTGGCTTTTCCGCCTTTTTTCTCTCTGAACGATATTTCTCTTCCTTATCCATAGCTTTACTTTTCTTTAATCACGACTTTGGAGTGATTTAATCCCCTTCGGGGCAAGGGTCTTTGTGGTACAACTGTAAGTTTGTGTTACAAAGACACACCTTGCCAATATCAAGAGTTGATACGATTGAAGTATCCACCCTTGTGGGGTGTCTGCTGCGGGATATTACCTCCATGTATTATTCTCGCCTGCAAAGTTACGGCAGATTTTCAAATATCTCATTATCAGTAATATTCACTCTTTTTCCTCGTATTTCCCTGCACTTCATCGGTGTCATATAATCAGCAGAAATATCATTTATTTTGCAATCAGAACGAGCGAACAATGGTATGATGATACAAGTAAAAGATACATCGTATTACCGTTGGCTTACACTAAAGATGATAAGAAGGAACGAAACATATTCATAACAATTTGTTGTCATGACA
>QWBY01000854.1_pt1 | contig 19839 bp, 16 predicted proteins | sample 1972471 | NCBI WGS metagenome assembly QWBY01 (sample SAMN09866722, study PRJNA288562) | Human gut metagenome isolate term6_stool, whole genome shotgun sequencing... | reverse complement strand
ATTATCCTCGAGGAAAAAAACAAGACGACGACGATCTATACGAGAGAACCGCGGATCACGCGGGAGGATACGGTGGATTTTTACGAGCGCTTTGTTCGCGAAAGCGTAGCGAGCGATGTTGTGGTTATCGCCAAGGGAACCCGCTCTAAAGAACCTGAGTCGATGAAGCTTCCCATGGTGCGCTATGCAAGGAGCAAATCCAAGCCCGTCATTATTCTTTCGGACGAGAGAGACGACGTAGAGGAAGTGCGGGAGGCGAAACCCTTCGGCATGATTATCGATCGCGCCGCCCTTAGTCAGCTCGTCGATCGCAATCTTCAGTTCTTAGGCGATATCGCCTCTACTGTCGCAAAGCTTTATGGCGACGATATACCCCTTATTCTCGTAACGGGAAGTTCCAAGGGTTCCATTCTCTACTGCAAGGGAGAATACTTCTTTGCGAAAAACGACGAGATCAACGATTATTTCGATCCTCACCACGCAGCGGTTGCTATGGCGGCGGGGATTGTTCGAAAATACGACGCGCCGACGCTGTTAAAACTTACGGCAGCGGCAGCTCAAAGCGAAAAGACAACGGATTTTGCCACGATTAAATCCGATATGAATCGCATCAATGTACAATCTATGGAGGTTTAAATGGATTTTAAATTAGATCGCAACAAGACGATGTTTTTATTTATCGACATTCAGGATTCCTTGGCGAATGCTATTTACGATAAGGAACGTATGCTCCATTACGCCGGCGTTTTAGCCGATACGGCGGAAATCATGAAGATCCCCACGATCTTTACGACGCAATACAAAAAAGGCTTGGGAGAATTCACCCCTTCCATTCGTAGTAAAGTCAGCGATGCAGTGGATTTCGATAAAAAATCTTTCTCCTGTATGTTGGATGAAGACATTGCCGCTTATATCGAAAGGGAAAAGCCCGAGCAAGTCGTAGTATGCGGTATGGAAACCCATATTTGCGTGTTGCTTACCGTTAGAGATTTAATTGAACGAGGCATCGACGTTTACGTAGCGCAAGATGCTATTAGCTCCCGCAATCCGGAGTCCGCTATTTTCGCTTACGAAGAAATGCGTCAAATGGGCGCGTCCATTCGTCCGACGGAGACGATTTTGTTCGATCTTAACAGTGTATCGGGCACCGATGAGTTCAAAGCGGTGCAAAAACTTATTAAATAATGCGGTTTTTGCATACGGCGGATCTACATCTCGGCAGAAGCTTTCCGTTTTCTCGTTCCAAGGATCGTGAACAGGGGCGTAACGATCGCTTTTTAACCTTTCAGCGCATTTTAGAATACGGTACCTCTCAATCCGTCGATTATCTGTTTTTAGTCGGCGATATTTTCGAGCAGGAAAAAATTCGGCCGGAGGAAGTGGATTACGTCCTCGGCCTTTTAGGGGATCAGCATTTCGTGACCCTTCTTCTTTTGGGAAATCACGATTTTAAACTATACGATTATATAGCATCCCGTCTTCCCGAGAATGTCTTTCTCTTTGAGCAAGGGGTCCTTAGCGACTATCGAGACGAAGGGCAAAAGATCATCTTTTACGGTACCAGTTGGGATCGGGACAGTTACCATCGCATTTTGCAATGCGGCGAAGAAGGCTTTCAAGACGATTACCGCCACATTTTATTGCATCACGGCAATTGGACCGGCGGGGACGGATATTTTCCCGTCGACGCGAATATTTTGCCATTTTTCGATTATATCGCCCTGGGCCACGTGCACAAGCCGATTTTATACGAGAACAAATTGCAAATGTGCGGCACGCCGGAGCCTTTGGATCGTACCGATCGGGGAAAGTTGGGCGTGGTATACGGCGAACTCACTGACGTACTGTCTACGAAATACATTCCCCTGGCGCGGCGTATTCTTCGCCATAAGACCCTTGACACATCGTCTAAAAATGTTTTGGACGAGTTAAAAGAGGGCTTGCAAAACGATCGTGCGATTTACAGCTTTTATCTTACAGGAGGCTATCGCGGTGTCCTCGACAAGGAAATTCGCCACATGCTGGATCTTGCCGGCGTAGCCTATGAAGTGGAATGGGCGAGGGATTTGCCGAAACTTATCGAGCGCGTCTACAAAGCCCATGAAAACGACGCTTTAGGCGAGTTTATTCGCCGAGCATCGAGCCTCGATGAAGACGAGGACACGATTCTCGCCGTATGCGATATGGGCATCCGTTCACTTTTGGGAGAGCACTATGATTCATAAACTGGAATTAAAAAGTTTTGGCGGCTTTCACGATACCGAAGTAGTTTTCGGCGAGGGTTATCAATGTTTGCCGGGACCGAATGAATCGGGGAAGACCACGACGATCATGTGCATACGCGCTCTTCTTTACGGATTTTCAAAGGACAGTTTAAATCGCAAGCTTTACTCCGACGGGTACGAGGATTACAAGCCTTTGCAAGGGCGAGATTTTTCTGCCGCCATGGAAATTGAAACAGGAAAGGGACGCTTTCGTATCGAGCGCCAATTTCATAAGGAAAATGAGCAGATGATTCTCACTAACTTGGACACCAATGACATCATCGAGGACGAATCACTTTATGCCTTTTCGGGTATTCCCCAACCGGGAAGTTATTTCTGGGGTCTTTCGCAAGACGATTTTATGCGTTTTTTCTGCATGGATGACCTTCAGGCCACCGATGCCGCGTCGATTTTAAAGCGTATTGAAGAATCCAGAGATTTCGTAACTAAGGGTAACAGCACCCTGCGTTTTGCAGATAGCTACGTCTATTTAGATAAAAAGCGCAGAGAAATCGGAACTCCGCGGGCAAAGAAATCGCCTATCGGCCAATATCGCGAACAAATTGCAAGATTTGAGGAAGATATGGCGGATCTTCGCGCTCAATCCAGGGAGTTGGAAGATCATCGCTCGAAAAAAACGCAAATGGCGCAGGAACTTCGTAGTCTTCAAAGAGAACGCAAGTTACAGATCGAGAAACATCAGATTTTGCCGCAATTAGGCGAAAAGCTGGAGCTGGCAAACCGACTGGACGATAGACTGCTTGAAAATGAAAAAGCCATCGATCGCTTCGAATCGAAAAAGATGAGCAAAATGACGAATAAACTCGGAATGGCTAAAGTCTCCGGCATGTTAGCTTTCCTCTTTTTGCTTGTGACGGCGGCATTGGCGTTCTTCTTTCATCAGGAAGAAATCGCCGTCTTATCCTTCGTCGCTACAGTCTTTTTTGGAGCAAGTTCTCTGATCTTTTTTCTTTGGAATGCGCGCACAAAAAATCTTCTGCGCACCTATCATAATTTATACGGAGAACGAGACGGGCTTTTGGCGGAAAAGCAGGCCTTATGTTCCTGGCTCGATCCTTATATCGACGAAGATATTGAAATGGAGACCTTGAAAGATTCTTTGTACCGTTACGCTCAAAAACTGGAATCCCTTCCCGATCGGGGTAGGGAACTGGACGTCGCCATCGAACAGATTCAGCGACAATTGGGTTTTTTAGACGGAAAAGAGCGAGAGGCGGAAGCCATTCAACAAAAAATGGCACAGACGGAAAAAGCCTACAAGGAAGAGAAAGCGTCGGGCAGAGAGCTCGAGGAACAACTTAAAATTATCGACCTTACGGAATCTATTTTGCGAGAAGTGGACGCCGAGGGCGAACAAGGGTTTAAGCGAGAAATTATATCCGCAGGGGAAAAGATTCTCGCCGCGTTAAGTGACGGACGATATGACACTATTGCTTTCGGGAAAGATCACTTTATCCTATCGGGTAAGGATCGTCCGAGTTTGCGTGATACGCAGCTTAGTCGCTCCACAGCCGATCTGTTAGTTCTTTCCCTTCGTTTAGCGGCGGTGAACCAAATGGATCCCCACATTCCCATGGTTTTTGACGACGGCTTTGTTTATATGGACGAAGAACGACGGGAAAACCTCGTGGATTATTTAAAGCATATGAACCGACAAATTTTAGATTTTACAACACCGAAATAGAAAGGAGAGTAGATTGATCTGGGCCATTGGCGACTTACATTTAGATCATAAAAAAGAAAAGCCCATGGATGTCTTCGGCAAGGCATGGGAAGATCATGAGGAAAAAATTTTCGACGCATGGAATAATCGTGTCGCAGCAGATGACACGGTTTTAGTCGTAGGCGATATTTCCTGGGCTTTAAAATTGGAAGACGGAAAAGAAGACCTGATTCGGCTCGACGCATTGCCCGGTCGCAAGATTTTAATTAAGGGCAATCACGATTACTGGTGGTCTTCATTAAATAAATTAGAAGGACTCGGCCTTCAAACGGTAGACTTCTTACACAATACGGGCATGGTCATCGGCGATGTGGCGATTTGCGGAAGCAGAGGTTGGACCGACATCGACGCCGGCAGTGTGGACGAGAAAGACGAAAAGATTTACAAGCGGGAACTCAATCGACTTCAATTGAGTATCGACTCCATGGAAAAGGAGGCGGAGGGAAAGACGATTTCTCATCGCATCGCCATGTTGCATTATCCGCCCTTTACGTCGAAAGGAGAACCCAATGATTTCGCTACTATATTAAGCGAAGCGAATATCGACCTCTGCGTTTACGGCCATCTCCACAGTTACGGCCATAAATTCGTAGTCGAAGGGGAATTCGGCGGCGTGAAGTACCTGTGCGTATCGTCGGATTATATCGATTTTAAAGTGCGAAAATTAGAGGTTTAAATGGAACGGGAAATTGAAGTAAAGGTATTAGGCGTCGACTTACATGCCATGGAAGAAAAAATTATTGCTTGCGGCGGCACAAAAATCAGCGATGAAAAACAAACGACTATCGTCATCAATTCCGACCTTCATCCGATTTCAGAAGATCTCGGTTACCTACGTTTACGTGAAACACGAAAGGACGGGGCGATCGAGAGAGTATGCACGTTTAAAGAGAAACAAGCCAATAACGCCGTGCGCGTATACGACGAGCATACGGTGGCCATCGACGCTATGGATGACATGCTTACGATCTTTAAACTATTAGGATACGACTGCATATCGCGCGGTGAAAAACATCGCATCAGTTATCGTTTAAAAAGTTGTCGTTTAGATTTGGATCGCTGGGATGAAAACACCTACCCCGATCCCTATATGGAGATCGAAGGCGAAAATCGTGAGGCCATCGAAGAGGTGATTCGCGCTCTATCCATCGATCCGAAACAGGTGAGCACCCTCTCGATTCGAGAACTGCAAAAATTAAAAAATAAATAGTACAACATAAATAGGCAATGTGCTATAATACTTGCGAGGAGGAATGATATGACAGGTTTTAAATTTATTCGCTTTTTCCACGAAATCCGCAAAGACGACGTAGCTATCGTCGGTGGAAAAGGTGCCAACTTAGGAGAGATGACGAATTTCGGTTTGGACGTACCCCCGGGATTTTGCGTTACCTCCGCAGGTTATGATGCATTCATCGAATACGCAGGTTTAGAAGAAAAAGTTCGTTTCTTAATGGAAGATTTGGATGTCGACGACGTCGATATGTTGACTGCCGCCAGCGACGACATTCGCAGAAGCATTGAAGAAGGCGGAATCGATCCTAAAATCGAAGAAGAAATTGTATTGGCTTATAAAGAATTCAGCCGCTCCATCGATTTAAAGGATCCCCAAGTTGCCGTACGTTCTTCTGCTACAGCGGAAGATTTACCCGATGCATCCTTTGCAGGCCAACAAGATACTTACTTACACATTGCAGGTGAAGAAGAATTAGTCCATCACGTTCGTAAATGCTGGGCAAGCCTTTGGACACCGAGAGCGATTTATTACCGCGCGAAACAAAATTACGATCACTTTGCCGTTTCCCTTTGCGTAGTCGTTCAAAAAATGGTTAATTCCGAAAAATCCGGCGTTATGTTTACCGCCAACCCCATTAACAACAGCCGCGATGAAATGATGATTAACGCAAGCTACGGTTTAGGCGAAGCCGTGGTCAGCGGTACGGTTACTCCCGACGAATACGTTATTAAGAAAAGCGACAAGAGCATTTTAGAAAAAGTCATCGCCGACAAAAAGAAAATGGTCGTTCAAAACGATTCCGGCATCGGCACGCACGAAGCCGATGTAGAAGATATTCTCGGCGCCGGCGCCGTAAAAGAAGAATGCCTTTCGAAAGAAGAGTTGGCAACTTTAATCGATGCCGGTCTTAAGATCGAAAGTTTATACGGAAGCGTACAAGATATCGAGTGGGGAATGGACCGCGACACCAAAGGTCTTTATATTTTACAATCTCGCCCCATTACGACTCTTGGTGAAGAAGACAAACCGGAAGAGGAACGTGATATGACCAAAGAACCTGAAAAGCTCAACCCATTAGTGCGCGGCCTTGCGGCATCTCCCGGAATCGGAAGAGGTAAGGTTAAAAAGATTAAAGACGTCAGCGAAATTAATCTCGTAAAAGAAGGGGATATTCTCGTCACCGCCATGACCAACCCCGACATGGTACCGGCCATGCGTACCGCCGCCGCCGTCGTAACCGACGAAGGTGGCAGAACCTGTCATGCGGCCATCGTTAGCCGCGAACTCGGCATTCCCTGCGTAGTCGGCAGTAACGATGCCACTACCGTATTAAAAGAAGGCATGGAAATTACCGTCGACGCTACTCGCGGCGTCGTCTATGAAGGAAGCGTTCTTCACGATCGCGATAAGAAAAAACCTGAGGCGCAAACCGGCGGCGCAGGTGTCGGTATCGATCTCGACGAACTCAAGAGTTTAGTCGCTCCCATTACCGCGACGAAGATCTATATGAATCTCGGCGAACCGGCTCTTATTGAAAAATATAAGAATCTTCCCTTCGACGGCATCGGCTTAATGCGTACGGAATTTATTTTCACGAATAAAATCGGCGCGCACCCCATGTACCTCGCTAAAACCGGCCAAGGCGATCTCTTGATCGAAAAATTGGCGGAAGGCATTGCGGAAGTAGCCGGCGCTATTTACCCGAAACAAGTTGTCGTTCGTATGAGCGACTTCCGTACCAACGAATTCCGCGGCTTAAAGGGCGGCGACGAAGTTGAACCCCACGAAGAAAATCCCATGATCGGATGGCGTGGTGTCAGCCGTTACATTTCCCCGGAATATGAAAAGGGCTTTAGACTGGAATGCCAAGCTATGCGTAAAGTCCGCGAAGATTTCGGTCTCGACAATGTAGTGGCCATGCTTCCCTTCGTCCGTACACCGGAAGAACTGGTCACCGTAAAGGAAATTATGGCGGAAGAAGGTTTGAAGCAATCTAAAAGCTTCAAGATCTGGATTATGGCAGAAGTTCCCTCCGTCGTTTTCCAAGCGGAAGAATTTGCCGAATTGGTCGACGGCTTCTCTATCGGATCCAACGACCTTACCCAACTTACCATGGGCGCCGACCGCGACAGCGGCATCTTAAACCGCATGGGTTACTTCGATGAACGTAACGAAGCGGTTAAGCGCGCTATCAAAACGTTAGTACAAGCGGCCAACAAAAAAGGCATTACTTGTTCCATTTGCGGCCAAGGCCCGAGCCAATACCCGGAATTTGCGGAATTCCTCGTAGAATGCGGTATTACCTCCATGTCCGTCAACCCGGATACGGTGGATTATACTCGCAGACTCGTGGCGAGCGTCGAACAAAAAATGATTCTTCGCAAATTAAGAGAACAATAAGAAATAAAAGAACCGTCGAGGAAACTCGGCGGTTTTTGCTTGAAGTAGAGCATAGAAAAAGGTTCGAGCCGCTTGGGTTCGAACCTTTTGCATTTTCCGAAAGTATGAAATTAAAATTCCACGTCAAAGAGTTTGGCATAATCCCGTAAGCCTGTCTCGATTTCTTTCGTAGAAAAATCGTGGGCATGGAGTGTCTTTTCCGGTACTTGTAAAAGCGTTTGGTAAAAGAAGATGCCGGAGGCCAAATCCATAGTGCCCGTCTCGGCACCGTCGAAAAGAAGATCTTCGGCGTCGTTATAGCGCCCTTCTTCGATTAATTTGGCGAGTTCGCGAAAGGATTCCCTTTCCGTGATCTTTTTCTTTTCCAACGCGATGTCCTCTTTTGGAAAAATCAACCGCAGTAGGAATTGAATATATTCCTGAATTTGTTTCATGAGAAAATCATTTTTAAGCATGGTGTTCCTCTTTTAATTTTTCCGCCAGCCATTTGGCGTGGTAGGTAATGATCATTTTGGCGCCGGCGCGCTTCATGGCGATCATGTTTTCCATAATAATGCTTTCGTCGAGAATGCCGCATTCGATGGCCTTTAGGATCATGGCGTATTCACCGCTTACATTGTAGGTGATGAAGGTGGTGTTAAAGCTGTCCTTCGCCCGGGCGAGTACATCTAAATAGGCGAGACCGGGTTTGACAATAATAAAATCCGCATCTTCATCTAAATCCTGTGCGATTTCCCTAAGGGCTTCGTCGCCGTTGTGGAAGTCCATTTGGTAGGATTTTCTATCGCCGAAGGAGGGGCTACTGCCGGCGGCATCGCGGAAGGGGCCGTAATATTTCGAGGCAAATTTGGCGGCGTAACTCATAATGGGAATATCTTTAAAGCCGTTATCATCGAGAGCACCTCGAATTTTTGCCACGCGGAAATCCATCATATCTGAAGGCGCGATCACATCGCTTCCCGCCTTAGCTTGGGATACGGCGATTTTTGCGAGGTAATTCAGCGTTTCGTCATTATCCACCATGCCGTGTTCGTCTAAAATGCCGCAGTGGCCGTGGTCTGTATACTCGCACATACAGAGATCGGTTATGACGACTAAATCGCTCGTAACCTCTTTAATTTTTCGGCAAGCCTGTTGAATAATACCGTTATCATCGTAAGCGCCGGAGCCGCAGCTGTCCTTGTGGTTGACGACGCCGAAGAGGATGACGGCGGGAATTTTCCATTTCACAATCTCGCGAATCTCCTCTTCCAAGCGATCGATGGAGAAATGGTAGACGCCGGGAAGAGAGGGAATTTCCTGTTTTATATTTTCCCCTTCAATGACGAAGAGGGGGGAAATTAAATCCTTTACATCCAGACTGTTTTCCGCAGTCATAGCGCGAAGGATGGGGTTATTTCTGATTCTGCGCATTCGCATGGTGTAACTCCTTTACTACAGATTGGCATAGAGAATCGAAAGTAGCTTTCTCTGCCATATAGATCTTATTGTCCTCGATAGCGTGATCTAAAAGCGTGCGTTTAGTAGAGGGGCCGATAGCAAAAAATAAAGCGTCTTTTACGTCATTATTCCTGTAATGGCGAAAGAAATTGGTAACGGAAGAGGAAGAGCCGAACAAGACGGCATTCACGCCTTCGGGCAGATCCGATCCTCTTCCGGGATCGGCGGCATCGTATACGGCGAGATCGACTACATTTCCTATGGCTGCCAGCACCTTTCCTAAGGAGGGATCGCTTTTTTTCGAATGGGGATAGAAAATAGTAGGATGCTTCCCCTTATATTCCTTTTCTAAAAGCTTCGCAAGATGTTTGCCGTCGTAAATTTCGGGGTGACCTTTCGAGCGAATGCCGTAAGAAGCTAACGCTTCGTCGGTCTTTTTGCCCACTGTGTAAAAGTCCACGTCCTTCAGATCGCGAATATCTCTATTTATTATAAAACTCCGAAGGAAATAATGTACGGCGTTTTTTGAGGTTAAGACCACGAGATCAGCGGTGAAATCTTTTGTCGCAAGAAAAAGTTTTTCCTCGTCGACGGGGATGATCTCGATCATGGGGCGGTTATGGACGCGATAACCTTCTTTTTCCAACCGTCGGCTCACGCGATGCTGTTTATCCTCAAAGGTTAAGACGATGTTTCCTTTACAATGAGGGGAAGGAATCAGATCTTTGTGAAGAGATACCACGTCGCCGACGACGATAATGGAGGGGCTGACGAGGGTGTCGGGAATGCCGTTTTCCGCCACGTCTTTTAAAGTGGAACAAAAAGAGCGCATATCTTCCGTGCCGCCCTTAGAAAGGATGGCCATGGGCGTGTTCTCATTTTTGCCCCCATCGATGAGCGAGCGGGCGATGGCTTGACTTCGGCTAAGACCCATGTAGATGACGAGGGTAGAGGGGAGGGCGGCGTAAGCTTTTACATCTTCCGGCCCGTCTTTTGAAAATGCCGTAAGAAAGGTAACGGCGCGGGCGGTATCTCTGAAAGTGACGGGGATGCCCGCCAAGGCGGGTACGGCGACGCCGGAGGTGATTCCCGGATACACGGTAAAGGGAATGTCGCGCTCTTTCAAATAGAGAGCCTCTTCGCCGCCGCGGCCGAACACATAGGGATCGCCCCCCTTTAAGCGGAGGACGCGCTTGCCCTCCAAGTATTTTTCGACTAAAAGGGCGTTAATGTCGTCTTGTGGAATTTTGTGAAGATCCTTTTTTTTGCCCGCGTCGATTGTTTCCGCATGGGGCGCAAAGTCCAGCAAACGCTGATCCATCAATCGATCGTAGATGATGCAATCCGCCGACTGAATCTCCCGTAAGACGCCTATGCTGACATGATCCATATGGCCGATGCCGGCGCCGGCGATGATCACCGGGTATTTAATCACGGTTTTTCACCTCCCGAACGAGTTTCAGTACATCTTCTTCCGCCGTAGTAAAGGTGGAAGGAATGGAAGCGTAACGAAGGGGATCCTTTGCACTTTTCGCAAAGCAGCCGTGCAATTGAATATCGGTAGAATTTATTTTTTCGATGTAGATGCCGATGGGGGAATGGCAGGATGCATCCAGTGCCTTTTGGTATTTGCGTTCCACTTTCATGCGGAAATGGGCATAGGGATCGGAAGCCTCCTTAAAAATTTCGAGAAGATCTGTTCGTTTTTCGGAAATTTCGATGCCGAGCAAACCCTGGGAAGGAGAGGGAATAAAACGGGTGGGGTCCAGTACGCAGGAAATGCAATGGGTAAGGCCGGAGCGTTCCAAGCCGGCATAGGCTAAAATTGTACCGTCGGCTTCGGAAGCCATCATTTTTTCGATACGCGTTTGAATATTGCCACGAATGGGGACAGTCGTCGCATGGGGATAGAAGTGGAGCAGTTGTGCTTTTCTGCGATTGCTCCCCGTAGCGATCACCATATGGTGAAGATCATCTTCTCTTTGCAAAGGTGTCTTCGCCACGATCACATCCCGCACATCGGGAGCTTTTGGCGGCGGCGCTAAAATATAGCCCTCCGGTAACATGGAGGACATATCCTTTAGGGAATGGACGGCAACGTCTACAAAGCCCGATGTGAGAGCCGATTCAAGTTCGCCGACAAAGACGCCGTTTTTGCCCACCTTATCGATGGGAATGTTTTGATATTGATCGCCTTTTGTGGACACGGTGACCAGTTCCGTTTCCATGCCCCCGTTTTCAAGAATTCGGGCGATGATCTTCGCCTGCGTGATCGCCAGTTGACTTTTTCTCGTTCCTATTCGAATCTTCAATTCGATCCTCCCAAAATGTGCTGCTTATTTTTTCCTTCTCCCAAAGCTCCGCCATAAGCTTTGAAATATAAGGGCTTTTTTCTTCGATTAATCGCTTGCGTATGTCGTTCATAAGATTCAGCTTTTCTTCGGAATATCCGTCGATAAATTCTTCCATATCCCGCTTAATAAACTGAGAAAGGCTCGGGTTACCCGTCTGAATGGTAATGAAAAGAGGTCCTTTTGAAACATTGGCCATTAAGTGAAAATCCGAAGTACTTTGATCGTTTAAGGACAAGACGGGAACGGAAGAAACCTTCGCCCTTTTCATTAAACGCTTATTTAAACCGTCGTCATTTGTAGCGAGGATTAAATAATCGTAGGCAAAGAAACGAAAATCTTCGCCGATTTCCAGCTCTTTTAAAAAAATACGTTCGCTGTTTTCCTCGGCGAGCGCGCGGAGTTCGTCTGAAAATTCTTTTGAAAGGCAGTAAATTAAAAATTCCGACGTTAAAAGTCCTTTGATCTTAATATAGGCGCCGCGACCGCCGCCGATAACGAGTACTTTTTTATTTTTCGTGTCCACACTTATTGGATAAAAACGCATAGCCCCTCCTCACCGCTGTGTTTTTCTTTACTATTATAACAAACGATATTTGATTTTCCCCAAGATATGATACAAAAACGTAATGGATCACAGCTATTACCATGATATAATGGGGATAAGTTGAATGCAAAAGGAGGAATGTTATGAAGAATAATAAAATAAAAGCAGTAGCAGTGTTGGCATTGGCAGGTGTCATGCTGGCTCAACCGATCTCCACCATGGCAGCATCTTTTTCCGATGTACGCTCCGACAACTGGGCCTTTCCCCACATTTCGAAACTCGCGGATTTAAGAGTCATCAGCGGCTATACCGATGGCACCTTTAAACCCAAACGTTCCGTAAGTTATCTGGAAATAATGCAGCTGTTAAAGGGCATTCAAAGTCCCAGCGCACAAGATGAAACACGGGCAATCAGTAAATTTGGACAAGTTTCCGATAAATATAAAGTGCCGGGATGGGCACGCAGCGCCATTTGCTGCGCTCTCGAAAGAGGCGTTATTACGGAAGAAAACTTAAAGGCGGCATTTGAAAAAGGCTATATTACCAATACACCGAAGGCACATCAATACCCGAGTCGTGAATTAATTATGGTTTATTACGCCAAAGCCCTTGGAATTGAAGCGAAGAAAAACATTACCAACATTGCCGTAAATGATATTAATGCCATCGGCAATACGCCGAAAGCACTTACAGGCGATGTCGATATTAAAGGGCTTTACGCCGGCATTATTGAAGCAGGTGTTTTCCACGCAAAAGGCGATGACGGATTCTTCAATCCTCAACAACCTTTACACCGCGATCAAATGGCGACCATTACCAATTTAAGTTATGACTATAAAAACAAGACGAAACAAACGAAAGATTACGAAGGGGAAGTTTACTTTAACGAAGAAGTCAACGGAACGCCGACCTTTGCCTTAAAGGGAAAAGACGGCAAGGCCACTGCATTTGTATTGGGTAGCGACACAAAGGTTACCCTCAACGGAAAAGCGGGCACTGCCAAAGACATTACCGTCGGAGCGAAGGTTAAAGTTTCCGCCTACGCCTCCACTACCGGCATCGCCTCTTTACACGCTGTTAAAGTGGATATTGTCTCCAATGATGTTGTCGGCACGGGCGTCGTACGATCCACTGTCAAAGACGGCATTACTGTAGACTATGTGACGAAAAAAGACGCTACGGTAGACTCCAAGTTTAAAGCCGATTACACCACGACCTTTAAATTCGACAAAGATACCAAAGTAAAATCCTTAGGAAAAGCTATTAAAGCAGACGACATTCGTTCCACGGACATGGTTATCTTTAAGGCGCGAAACAGCGTATTGACCGAAGTAGAAGTGTACCCTCAAAGCGGCGTGGCATCTGGTGAGTTTATAAATTTTGACTACTCCCGTTTTGGAGGCGATGCCAAGCTGTATTTGAAACTCGCCGACGGCAAGACCTATACCTTTAATGCGACGGATTTCAGAATTTCCAACGAACTTTACGAAAAAACCCACAGTCTCAATAAAGGCTATCCCCTTACAATTAAGACCTCTTACGGCAATGTTGTAGGCGTAAGTGAGACGAAAGAAACTGTTGTCGGTTTATTTAAATATATGACGATCTCGACATCCGGCGAACGAATGATTACTGTAAAGACTAATAATCGCGAGCTGACTTATCCTGTAAAAAACAATGTTACTTTTAAGAGTTCTCCTGAAGCAACTCCCGGTGTGATTTCCTCCCGTGAGCTTTTAAATCGCTTGGATGGTCTCGATCGATCCGAAACAACCGAAATTGAACTTGAATTAAAAGGCGGTCAAGTCGAGGGCGTCACGTTAGTTCGTGAGTTAGTTCAAAAAGATGTAGTATTGCAATTTAAAGACTTGATAAAATTGGACGACGTAGTGCCGGGTTATAAATTTGGTTACAATGCGCTAGAGGGTTACTCAGCGTATAGAGCAAAGTATAATGAGGATTTGAGCAAGTATGTAAACTCAGATCTCCTTCTTAACTTCCAGATTAAGAAAGAGCATGACGACTTAATACGCTTTGGGAATCCTTATGATAATCTCAAGATTAAGTTTGATGTCTATAAACAAGGAAATATTTATTCGGTAGGTAATGTCCGTCTCAGCAGTAAAAATAGTACAAAAGATGCACCTGTATTTCCATCACTAGCTAGAATGTCTGGAAATAACCTTTAATATTCTAATATGGTTGCGAGAAAGCCCCGACGAATTGTATTCGCCGGGGCTTTTTTGTTATAATGAGTTGTTAGAACAGTAGGGGAGGAAAGTATGGATCCATTTCTAAGAACCCGGTGGCTTATTGGAAACGAAGCGCTGGAAATGCTAAAAGAAAAATGCGTCATCGTCTTCGGTATCGGTGGCGTCGGAGGACATTGTGCCGAAGCGCTCCTGCGCTCGGGCATCGGCACCGTAGATATTGTGGATTTCGATCGAGTGGATGTGACCAATATTAATCGCCAACTCGTCGCGACCATGGAAACCGTCGGCGAATTAAAAGTGGACGCATTAAAAAGCAGGCTTTTATCCATACTCCCCGAAAGTCGAGTGCACGCCTATTCCTTGCGCGTAAGCGAAGATACCATCGATCGATTCGATTTTGCGTCCTATGATTATGCGATCGACGCTTTGGATCAGGTAAGCGCCAAATTGCTTTTAGCGCAATCGGCTCAAGAGGCAAACACGCCTTTTATTTCCGCCATGGGGGCAGGTAATAAATTACATCCCGAACTTTTGGAAATAACGATGCTCTCTAAAACCAGTATGTGCCCTCTTGCAAAAGTGATGCGAAGAGAAACGAAGCGTAGAGGAATCGCAGATTATGCCGTAGTCTATTCTAAAGAAGCGCCTCATAAAGAAGAGGGGGAAGGGGAGCGTTCCCCGGCGAGCATTTCCTTTGTACCGCCTGCATCGGGCTTGCTCATCGCATCGAAAGTTGTACGTGATCTTATTGGAAAGTAGAAATGAGGAAAGAGTCCATGTTAAGTCGTTATAATGATCGTCAACGGGAAGCGATTCTCGCCACCGAAGGACCTTTGCTCGTCTTAGCAGGGGCGGGAAGCGGCAAGACCCGCGTCGTCACGGGGAAGATCGCTTATTTAATCGAGCATCTTCGCGTATCGCCCTATCATATTTTGGCGATTACCTTTACCAATAAAGCGGCGAAGGAAATGAAGGATCGGGTGGCGAAGCAACTGGATTATTCCGTCGACGGCATGTGGATCAGCACGTTCCACTCCATGTGTGTGCGAATTTTAAGGCGCAACGGCGACGCTATCGGCTACGATTCCAACTTCGCTATTTACGACAGCTCCGATCAAAAGACGTTGATGAAAGACTGTATGAACGAGCTCAATATGAGCAAGGAAATGTTTAAGCCTTTCGGCGTACTCAGTCAGATTTCCAATTGGAAAAATGAAGGCATGTCGCCGGATGAAGCGATGAAAATGTATTTCGGCGATTTCCACAAGCGGCAAATGGCGGAAGCCTATCGTCTATACGAAAAAAAGAAGCGGGAAAACAACGCCATGGATTTCGACGATTTGCTCGTCAAAACCGTGGAACTTTTCCAAGACCATCCGGACGTGCTGGCATTGTACCAACAAAAATTCGCCTACGTTTTTGTAGACGAATACCAAGACACGAACCATATTCAGTACTTACTCGTTAAAATGCTCTCTGAAAAAGCCATCGGCCTAACGGTGGTGGGGGACAACGATCAATCCATTTACCGTTGGCGAGGAGCCGATATCGGGAATATTTTATCCTTTGAAAAAGATTTTCCGGGTGCCCGCACGATTTTATTGGAGCAAAATTACCGCTCCACGACGCCGATTTTAAAAGGCGCCAACACGTTGATCGCCAACAATCCGGCCCTAAAAAAGAAAAATCTTTGGACCGATCGAGAAGGCGGCGATCCCATTATCTTCAAGGAATTTTTCCATAGCAACGAAGAGGAAACGGCCGTCATTCAAAAAATGATGCATCTAAATTATAAAGGGGCATCTTTCGGTGATATGGCGATTTTATACAGAACCAATGCTCAGTCGCGCGGCTTTGAAGAAGCGTTGATGCGCGAGGGAATTCCTTACCGCGTCGTCGGCGGTCTCCGCTTTTACGATCGCATGGAAATCAAGGATGTTATCGGCTATCTTCAGGTGATCGACAACCCGAAGGATGATGTCAACCTGCGCCGCATCGTCAATGTGCCAAAGCGCGGTATCGGCGATACGACGGTGGATCAGCTCCAATCCTATGCCGATGAACACGGGCTGGATCTTTTTACCGTCATGGAGACTCTCGAAGAAAATGACGATTTAAAAATTCGCGCGCAGAAAAACATTAAACAATTCGTAAATTTAATGCATCTTTTAATGAATAAAAAAGAGGAATTAAGTTTAAGCGAATTGGTGGAAGCCGTGTTATTTGAAAGCCATTATGTCGAAGAGCTGAAAAAAGAAGATACGGTTATGTCGGAAACCCGACTTGAAAACCTGGAAGAATTTGTATCCGCGGCGGCGGAATTTCAGAGGAGTAATCCCGATTTGACGTTGACGGATTTTTTGGGAAATCTCAGTTTGATTTCCGACAAAAATGAACTGGTAGACGAAGATCGCTCCGTACAACTTATGACCATTCACGGCGCGAAGGGGCTGGAATTTCCCATTGTCTTCGTCGTCGGCTTGGAGGAAGGGTTATTCCCTACATCGAGAGCTTTCGATACGGAAGAGGAAATGGAAGAAGAGCGTAGGCTTATGTATGTGGCCATGACCCGGGCGGAAGAAAAGTTATTTTTGTCTTCCGCTAAATCCCGTACCCTTTACGGCCAACGGAAACCTGCCGTTAAGAGCCGCTTTATTAAAGAGCTTGAAGATGTCATCGAGATAATGGACAACGAGCCGGTGAAGAAAAATCAGAAATCCGGACACGCCATCTTTACAGGTACTACGACGGTAAAGCCTGCGGCAAAAGTCGCTCCTCAAGAAACGAACGGCGTCACATTTTTGATTGGGGATAAATTAATTCATAAAAAGTGGGGCGAGGGAATGGTCGTGCAATTAAAAGGCGACGAAGCGGTCATCGCCTTTGAGGGAAAAGGCCTTAAAACGTTAAATGTTAAAATCGCACCTTTAAGAAAGAAGGAATAACATGGACATGCGCGAGATAGTCGATCAACTGAATACGTGGGCCCATGCCTATTACACTTTGGACGATCCTCTCGTAAGCGATAAAGAATACGACGCTTTATACGATGAGCTTTTACGCCTAGAGAGGGACACCGGCAAGGTGCTCTTCGATTCGCCGAGCCGTCGAGTCGGCGGTGATTTGCTGGAGGGATTTGAAAAATTCCAACATGAATATCCTCTTTACTCTTTAGATAAGGCGCAAAATTACGAAACCCTTACCGCCTGGATGAATCGCATGGAAGAAGCCGGGGCGTCGAAGAAGGGTTATATGGCGGAATTGAAATTTGACGGGCTCACCATTTCGCTGACCTACGACGACGGTAAACTGACGCGAGCCGTCACAAGAGGCAACGGCATCGTCGGTGAGGTGATCACCGAACAGGTCTATACGATTTCGTCGGTGCCCTTGAGCATTCCCTTTAAAGGGCATTTAATCGTGCAAGGGGAAGGGCTTATGCCGTATAAATCGTTAGAGGCATATAATTGCACGGCGGAAGAGCCTTTAAAAAATGCGCGTAACGGCGCGGCCGGAGCTCTAAGAAATTTAGATCCCAAGGAAACCCGTCGCCGCCATTTGACGGCTTATCTTTACAATTTAACCTATGCCGAGGGAATGGATTTTAAAACCGACGAGGAAATTAAAGGTTTTTTAAAGGAACAGCGATTTCTCGTTCACCCTATGACCCGCCGCGTAGATAATTTTAAAGGTGTTTTTGATTTCATCGAGGAAGTGGAACATGTGCGGCCGAAGTTGGACGTCATGATCGACGGCGTCGTCATCAAAATCAATGATCTCGCCGCAAGAGAACAATTGGGCTATACCGTAAAATTTCCCAGATGGGCCATCGCCTACAAATTTGAAGCGAAAGAAGTAGTGACAACTCTTTTGAATGTGGAATGGGGCGTCGGTCGAACGGGAAAAGTGACCCCTACTGCCATTCTCGAGCCGGTGGACATCGACGGCGTGACCATTTCCAGGGCAACGCTGAATAATTACGACGATATTTTGAGAAAGGGCGTGTTAAAAGGCGGGCAGGTGCTTCTTCGTCGAAGTAACGACGTCATTCCCGAAATTTTAAAGGGCGTAGGCGACGAGGGCGAACCCATACCCATGATTACCACATGCCCCGCCTGCGGCACGGAACTCGTTCAAAACGGCGTACACAGTTTTTGCCCGAATACCATCGGTTGCGAACCCCAACTTGTACGTCGAATGGATCACTTCGCCTCTCGCGACGGCATGGATATTCGCGGATTCAGCGAGAAGACCGCGGCTGCCTTAATCGAAGCGGGGCTTTTACACGAGATTCCCGATATATACGGATTGAAAATGGAAGATCTGCTGAAACTTGAAGGTTTCGGCGAAAAAAAGGCGAACAATCTCCTGGAAGCTATCGACGGATCCAAGAAGATTCCCTTTCACCGTTTTCTTTATGCCATAGGAATCGGCGGAGTGGGTATAAAGACGGCAAGAGACTTAGCCGCTCATTTTAAAAACTTTGATACACTGCGACAAGCAGATGAGGAAGAGCTTCAAACCATTGAGGATATCGGACCGGAAACGGCACGTGAGATTCACGTATTTTTCAGCGACGACGTTATCGGCCATTATGTAGCGGATCTTTTAGATGCGGGAATCGACATTCAATATGAGGAACGTCAAACCGGCGGCGATCTGGAGGGGCTCACTTTCGTCTTGACGGGTACGCTTTCAAAACCCAGAAAAGAAGTGAAGGAGTCGCTCGAACGTCGCGGCGCAAAAGTAACGGGTTCGGTTTCCAAAAAGACAGATGCCGTTCTGGCAGGCGACGATCCCGGTAGTAAAGTAGATAAAGCCAGAAGCTTGGGCGTTGAAATATTAAATGAAGCAGAATTTTATGAGAAATGGGGAGATCGATGATGAAAAAGGAAGAAATTAGACATATTGCGGAAATTTCGAAATTACATTTTACCGACGAGGAACTTGACGGAATTGTAAAAGGTTTTTCCGACACCATGGATCTAATCGATACGATTAAAGAGGCGAATATTCATTGTGCGCCTACTTTCCATACGAATAAATTGCCGAATCGTTTAAGAGACGATGAAGTTCGCCCCTCGTTGGATCGCGAGGACGCGACGAAAAATGCCGTAAAGACGAAATACGGCTATTTCGAAATCATTAAGTTTGTCGATTAAGGAGGGACTATGAACCTGATTCAAAAAACCGGACTGGAAACCAGGGAGTTGTTTTTAAAAGGCGACATCACCTGTAGCGAACTGGTCGAGGCCTATTTAGATAAAATTAAACGCGACGACGGCGAACTGAATGTCTTTATTACCGTCATGGAAGATATGGCGCGCGCCAAGGCGAAAGAACTGGATGAAAAGCGGGGAAAAGGTGAACCTCTCGGAAAAATGGCGGGCATCGTCGTATCGGTTAAAGACAATATCGCCGTCAAAGATGTGCGCATGACCTGCGCATCTAAAATGCTCGACGATTTCATCTCCCCCTACGACGCTATCGTCACTCAAAAATTGAAACGGGAGGATGCCATTCTTATCGGCAAAGTGAACATGGATGAATTCGCCATGGGCTCTTCCACGAAGTATTCTTATTACGGCGTAACGAAAAACCCCGTCGATCCCACACGTGTTTCCGGCGGCAGCTCCGGCGGCA
>QWBY01000847.1_pt1 | contig 19931 bp, 19 predicted proteins | sample 1972471 | NCBI WGS metagenome assembly QWBY01 (sample SAMN09866722, study PRJNA288562) | Human gut metagenome isolate term6_stool, whole genome shotgun sequencing... | reverse complement strand
AAACAACCAATACACCTTTAGAAATTCCTTTGTAACGACGGACTCAGTCCTCCACCTTTATAATATAATCTATCTGGGCCTCTTGGAAAATATGGAGGCAAATGGCTTGAGGTCAAAACTCCTGGCCATGACAGAGGGCCTCTTGGAGACATCTCTAAACGACCTGGACGAGGACCCAGCTTCGATTAGAAATGCTGCTTTATTTTACACCGGCCTCAGGCTCCTTGGCGAGGATGCCGATGTGCCAGCAGAGGTAGAGGAAATATCTGATGCAGAGATGGCCAATATCGATGGTGAATCCATGGCCATATCCAATATCACCGGAGCCCGAGTCGACTACTCTATGTTTAAGGTCCGCGGCAACTACACCAAGTCTGAAGACTTAAAATCATATTTTAAGGCCAATATGCTCTATTCGCAAAACTTTTTTAGAGTCTTAGATTTCTCCAATGAACCCGAATATGAAGCCATTCGCTCGGCCATCCTCTTATCCAGGCTACTGGTTATAGATGAAAAGGCTGCAGACCTCTGGAAGGAAATCTATGAACCCATCAGCTTTATGGTGGAATCAACAGAAGATTTAACTCCTTTAAAGCTCGCTGAAATCGTTTACGATGTTACTGGCGACAGCAATTTTGATAAGGAAAAAATTAGCTCAGACATAGTCGTGAAAAAGGTTGCCGACGTTTTAAAGTCCATGGAAGGGCCGAAAATCAATCCGACCAAGGGCATGCAAATGTCCTTGCTCCCACAAAGGGCGGTTGTGGATAACATCTGGCTCCAAGGACTCATCGACGATCGTCCAGCCTCCATGCGCCCAGTCGCCTCTGGTGTAGACGTAATGGCAGTTATGGGTAATTACCTGGCCTATAGGATTTCATCCACAAGTGAAAGGAATTTACAATGGGATGAATTTTTGGACAGGCTGGAAACCATTAAGACCCAGGTATGTTCCAGGTCTGAAGAGGAAAAAAGATCCAATATCTACCGGACCTGGCTGTGGACACTTGAGGGCTTTAACAACCAAGATTTAACTGGCTATCCGACCTTTATGCAAAATGAAAAATGGGCCTACAAGGACCTAAACACAGCCCTAGCATCATGGGCCCAACTCAAGCACAATACAATTCTTTACTCCAAGCAATTTGGGGCAGAAATGGGCGGCTTTGAACCAATCCCAACCCACCACTATGTAGAGCCCAATGTCGAAGTCTATCAAAGACTCATTTGGATGACCGATTACACAAGGGAAAACGCAGAAGCTTATGGAATTCTTGACGCAAAGAAAAAGAAAACCCTGGAAGATTACAAAGACCTCTTGGAATTTCTATCGGCAGTCAGCGAAAAAGAACTCCGTGAAGAAGCCATTAGCCAAGCCGAAAACGATAGGCTAGAAGCCATTGGCGGAGAGATGGAAAACATTTTCCTAGGCTTCTATGTACCACCAGAAGATGAAGAATTTTCCATAGGAGCCAGCGAGAGGGAAACCCAAAATATAGCCGACATCCAAAGGGTAGGATCCAATGCAGTGGGCGAACCCGAAGGCTCTTACCTGGAAGTAGGTAGCGGCGTATTCTCTGATATATATGTAGTCTTTAGGTCAAACGGCCAATACTATCTGGGCAGGGGCGCGGTCTTTAACTACTACGAATTCCTCTCTGAAGAAAGGATGACCAACGAAGACTTTGCAATGAGACTCGGCGGCTTCTGGACAGGCATCAGACAAATGGATATGGAAAATAAAGAAGAAGTAGAAATCGTCCACCCATTCTTTGAAAAAGAACTCTATGAAAAAATAATTGACAGATTTTATTAAGAAAATTGCAGGCCAAAAACCTGCAATTTTTTTGTGGAAAAATCTAATTTATAAATTTATAAGTAAACAAGCTCTAATGCAAAAAATAACAGAAGAGGAAAAAGTCTCCTGTCGACAAGAGAGAGTAAAATCTTCTGGTGTTAAAAAATATTAGCTCCCACTCGTTCATCTTTTTCACCCATTCCCAATCCTTATCCCAATTCTCACTACTTTTGAACAAGCAACCTATATATAAATAAAAGCCGTCCACCCTCTATCTAGATTCGAACTAAAGCGCAACGCTTTATTGTGTGTCGGACTAGTAACTGTTGTTTTTTACTTAAATTGAATTAAGCTTTTATGCTTCTATTAGTAATGTTTAAATGATGAGATGAGTGATGATGGTTAACGGGCAAGTGTTAATGGATTGGACTACATAATTAGCTTTAACCATAATTTCTTTATAATTTTCATACAAGTATCACTTTTATTTAAAAAAACTCCCGACTTCTAATTGCATTTGCACTAAAGCGCAACGCTTTATTGTAGAATGGATTAGAAAGATTCTATTCTTTATTAAATTATTTATTAATAAAGAGTTTTTGATCTATTACTTTGAATGATTCATTACTTAGTAGATGTTAAGTAATAAATCAATATATGAGAAAATGAGTGGAAAATTTCTTTGAACAGACATACACTAATGTTTAAATGATGGCAAGTGTTTAAGCAATTTTCTTCCACATACAACTTCCAATAAAAAACCACCCTTGTGGGGTGGCTTACCATCTGCTGGGGTAGAAGTCTGCTTCCTGCATTTGTTCTGCTATGTCTTTGATCTTGTAAGTTTTAAATTTGTCCAGGTTTTTCTTGGCCATATAGGTTTCGGCCAGGGCGACCATGGCGTCTACCAGGCTATAGTCGTAGTCCAATTGAAGGTTTTCTTCGACCATGGGCAGGTATTTATCAAAGAGCAGGCGGTAGGGCGATGAGACCTGGCCTTCTTCTTTGGTCATGACAAGTCCGGGCATGACCTTGGCCTCAAAAATTTCTAGGGCTTCTTCTTCGGAAATTTTTTCAAAATAATATTCGTCGCCTGATAAGTTTTTGAGTTTTTTAATGGCATCCATATAGCCCATTTGAATGAGCTTGTCGGCCCTTTCAGTATTGAAATTTAAAACATTATTGATCTTGGTCGAGGGCTCAATGACTATGGCGTCCTTAGGGAAGTTCCTGTCTCTTAAATCCTTGGGGTTGGCCCTGATAATAAGAGGAGTCAGTCCCATATCCACCACCATATTAAAGGGAATACGATTGTACATACCCCCGTCTAAAAAATATTTGCCGTGGAGCTTTTCCATCTTAAAAAACGGCAGGTAGGCAGACCCAACTATATAGTCGAGGAGGATGCCCTCTTCGATCTCATCTGCAAAGACGTCCTCGGCTTTTCTGTCGGTCACATTTAAAGTGGCCAGGCCAAAACGCATCTGGGACTGTCTAATCTTGTCCTCTTCTAAATTATTGTAAACCAGGCGTTTCAAAGGCTCTGGTGAAATTGTTCCGTTTTTAAAAATCTTAATGGCATTGGCAATTATAGTAAGTATATCGTCGTTGTCGTCAAAAGCTTTAATTTCGGGTTCCTCAAATTCGGACATGTTAAGTGTCCGCCACATTTCCTTGCACTTGTCGACCTCGCCGCAAGCGATAAAGGCCCCGTTGATGGCTCCGATTGAGGTCCCGACAACCGCTTCAAATTCATAACCCAATTCCTGGAGGGCTTGGTAGGCTCCAATTTGGTAAGAACCCTTGGCCCCGCCGCCCTCAAGCACTAATCCATATTTAGTCAATTGCATCCACTCTCCTTGGCACAAATATACAACAATTTATTAAAAAAAGCAATAGGCGTCCTCAAAATTGGGTAAGAGTCTACAAACGGAGGACTTATGAACAGCTTTGATAAAAATAATTTAAATAACAATGAGGACCAGGCCCAAAACCTGACCCCCTTGGATATAAATACAATAAAAGCAGACCTGGCAGAAGAAATTCAAGACCTATATTTAACCGAGAAAGAAGGTTTTTTCAAAAAACACTTCAAGCGCATATCCAACCTTCTTCACAAGGCCAAGGAAGAGGCCCTGGAAGATGTCATGGTGGACATATTTAAAGACAAGAATGAGGGCACTATTGACGAAGTCATAACGATTGCATCTAATATCAATGTCCTCTTGGACTTCAAATATCGCTTTGTAAATCTGGGATCATTTTTCGCCCCCATCTGGAAAGTCCTCTTCCCGTTTTTCCTATCCTTTGGTGCTGTCTTATTAACCGTGAGGTCTATCAAGGACCTGGACGTCCGGTCCCTCTTTGGCATATCAATCGCGACCTTCGTCCTCATTGTATTGGTTATAATCGCAGTAGCCATATCCTTGGCCTTTTTTATAATCAAAACTCGGCACAAGCGGATGTTTGCCATCTATATAAATGAAAGATTAGAATACATCATCCACTCAGAATTCCTCAGGGGAAATCTGGTTGACATTAATAATAATAAAAATATGAAAGGAGAAAACAAATGAAATTAATTGCCTACAAAAAATGCACCACCTGCAAGGGTGTGGAAAAAATGCTGGAGGAAAAGAGCATAAAATACGACTACAGGGACATCAAAGAGGAAAATCCAAGTGCCGCCGAAATCAAAAAATGGCACAAAAAATCCAGCCTGGACATCAAAAGATTTTTTAATACATCCGGACAAATCTACAGAAACGAAGGGCTCAAGGACAAACTCCCCGACATGACTGAAGAAGAAAAATATAAATTGCTGGCCACAGACGGCATGCTCGTAAAACGCCCAATCCTAATCACCGATGACGGAGACATCTACGTGGGCCCAGATGTCAAAAAATATATAGAAAATATGTAAAAAATAACGCCCCGCCGGGCGTTTTTAATTGGATAAAATATTTTAAAAAAACCGTGTGAAGAATATTAAAAACATCTCACTCTATCAATTGTTCTCTGCTTATTCACTCTCTCCTCATGCAATAATCATCACAAAACTTATCCCACTTCTCTCTATATTCCTCATGTTCAAGCAATGTCAAGTCTTTTGCTGTGTATATATTTCTTTTTCTTGCTTCATCAAAGAAGTAGTCGAAGTTATCGAAGTCTTGGCTCAAATAAGCGTAGACATGCTTAAAACCAAGGATGTGCGCAAGGTAAAGGAGTGTGTGGCCATCTAGTGACGCGTAAGTGCCTTCATGCATAACAACTGGTATAATCACATCTTCCTCTCTATTAACAAAAGTCCTCACTGCTTCTAATTTATCTCTATCGACAAAGAACTGTATTGGCTGAATTTTTCCTAGATCAAGCTTAAAAAACTCTAGATCTTTAAATGTCTTGACTATTTTTCCACTTTTTTGATCATAAAATCTTGTAATCTGCTCTGCATTAAAGCGAAACTCGTCAATAACCTCGCCAAAGTAGGCTTCATCGCCTTTTATGAGAGCTTCCCTCTGTGAAATAATTTTAATTTCTATAGGCACATCGCCATTTACAAGGTAGCAGCCATGCTGATTAAGTGCTTCCTGACTGAACCGATTATCGTCGTAATTATTTATTCTACTTATGCGCATTTTTTCTCCTAATATTACTCTTATAACATTGACATACTTTTCGCTCATCCCACAAATCTAGAAACTCAAAGTATATTTAATTTTTATCCCTATTGAGCCATTCAGCAATTTGTTCTGATAAGCAGCCTGATTTTTCTGTATAAATCTCATGAGTCGAATTTTTAATAATTTTAATAATAATATCATCGCGATTAGTTTCGTAGTATTTGTCAATTTTTATTTTTTTATATTCAAAAGCATAATCTGGACTATCCGCGACAAAAAACAATACCCTGGAATGTAAATCAACTTCAAAAATATCTTTATAATCGTCAGCTATGATTTTCATTAAATTCGAGATAGTATCAGGATCCATATTCAAATTGTTTTTGATGATAATATCTCTTGCTTCTTGTATTTCTTCTTCTAAATCTCTATTTTCAAAATCATAACCAATGATACCCCCATCTAGAATAATTAGTTTGCTAGGATTTATTTCTTTATTAAATTTAAGTGCTAAATCTGCACCCATTGAAAAAGCCATGACAATAGAATCTTTAGGAATACTGCTTTTCAACCACTCTACAAAATCTTTCTCATCAAGTATTTTTACGTTCACATTAGAATACTGACCTGGTATATCCAAAAATTTTATTTCGTACCCATACTTAATTAATTCGGTGTTTAATAATTGTATAGAGTCTTCAGTAGATCCTAAACCTGAAATAAAATATATTTTCTCCATAAAAATCTCCTATATTTATTGGTCCAATAATATAATTCATACTTTTAAAAAACACAAATTTTTATTTCTGTATTATTAATTATACATTTATTACGCCCTTTCAAGAGCCTTTTAGCCCTGAGCTTTCACTCACCCAAATACTTTACATATATTTGACACGGGTTCCACTCATCCCATAAGCTAGGGAAAACTTCTAACTCTTTATATCCAAGTGCTTTGTAAAAGTTATTAGTAATGTCGTACTCATCGTAATGTCCAGACTCAACAGTTTTTACTTGTGTGTAAGTGTAGCCTAAGTTCTTAACTAATAGTTCATAGGCTTGGTTTAGCTGTCTTCCAGCACCTTTATGGTGGAATTTCTTCTTTACCCCCATTACAAAGATTTCCGCACAATCGGGGCTGCTCGCTCCAAGTACAACAAAACCTACTAGCTCATCGTTAGAAAAGCTTGCTAGGAAAGGTTTTTCCTGTGAATCATTAATATATTCTTCTGTGCTCTCTGGCATGCCGAACCATTCTGGCAGGTCGTTAAGCACTTCTCTTGCGATTCTTTCTTTTTCTTTTTTATCTATTATTTCTTTTACAATAAATTCCATCCTATTCCTAACCCCTTTTAAATTCTTTCGTCCGTAACTATGTGCTCTACGCCCCTATGGTCTGACTGGAGGTAGTCTTTCATAAAGCTTGGGTAGGCCTTGTATTTATCAAGGTCTTCTATGGGTATCCAATGCATGGTCTCTTTGACGCCGCCCATTGTAGTGCTTTGGCTATTAAGATCCTTGTTGCCCTTAGGCTTAATCATATAATAGAAGGTGATTTCGTGGCAGTCTACTCCTTTTAAGCCTGAACTTCCAGTAAAGAAATTTTCATGGATGACGGCCAGATAATCCACCTCATAGTGGATCCCTGTTTCTTCAAATACTTCTCTTTTTACAGCTTCTTCAGAAGTCTCGCCCAAATGGACTCCTCCCCCAATGGAGTAGTAATAGTCATCGACTTCATTTCCTGCAAAGAGGACGCAAGCATCTTCCACTATAATTGCTGCCGCCCTATATCTAAACCACTTATTTTCTTGTCTAAAACCACAATCGACTTCCATTTTTATCTCCTTTGAATTCGTTTTTTATTTATATATTATTTTATATTCTTATGATAAATATTACAAGTGGATTTTTCTTTGTGTTTTTTGTGAGCGGTCAAACGATTATACAAGAGCTTGCGTGAGTTGTTATACCAATCGGTCAATTTTTTGGCGACCATTTGCGTACGAGGCGGAAGTTGTAGAGGTTACCTTTATGGTAACCACCGCCTCGTGTGCAAGGATCGCCGCTACAGGAAATTGACCTCTTGGAACATGTTTTTAAAATAAAAAATATAAATGTGTTAAAAATCCCCTTCCTGGGTAAGTATGTGAAGTATCGTAAAAAAAAGAAAGGATGATTTAATGAAGAAATTAATTTTAATAATGGCCCTGGCCCTAGGTTTTGCAGGCTGCCAAAAGCCAGCTAACACACCTATCCCAGCAAAGGCCGAAACACAAAATGAAAGTAAGGCAGATGTTAAAACAGAAGAAAAGGTAGACACAAAGGCAAACGCTGATATTATCAGCCTAGCTGATGCCGTAAAGGTATTTACAGACAAGTATCCAAATGCAAGCATCGAAGAGATCAGCTTTGAAAAAGAAATGTCAGGCGACGAATACGAAATCGAAGGCTTTGATGAGACCCACGAATACGAACTAAAAATTTCTGCTATTGATGGTTCAATTATCAAAGAAGAGGCAGAAAAAGATAGGACAACAAATAATCAAGCTATTGATTTATCTCTGCTTTCAAAGGTAGACGGGCTAATCGAAAGCGCTCTAAATGACGCAGGCCCAGATTATTACTTGGATTCATATTCTGTTGATTTTGAAGAAACTGGATCCTACAATCAATTGGAAATCGAAGTTAAGACCCAGGCAGGCAAGGACATTGAATACGAATACAATTTAGAAAGCGGCGAATTGATTAAAAAAGATAGGTAAAATTTTCCCCCATAGATGGGGGATTTTTTTAGTTTTTTTAGTTATTTATTTCGTACTTATATATCGAATTTTCTATCCCAATATTTTAACATATTCAATTCAAATTTCTATTCCAATTTCTTTGGAATATTCAATGCGAATTTTTTATTCCAATAATCTATGTTGTTAAAACAACATGGATTTTGAAAATTATTGTTCTCATCAAAATACCCCCTTATTGCCATGTCTGGATTTAAGAGGGCGGTGAATAATGACTGGCATTTATTTTTTACAAAATTCTTTATTGCAAATTTTTTATATTAAATTCAATTTCTTATTCTAATTATACACGTTGTTAAAACAACATAGATCTTAAAAATTACTATTTCACAATTTCTTTCAAACTATTTGTTTCATACTTGTATTTAAAAATCAGCCTATTTCATCCAGTAAAATAAAATTCCCCTAAACATTTACAAAAATATCTTAAGACAAATCCCTACAATCCACATAAAATATAAAATTAAAAGTATTCCATTAATCTACGTTGTTAAAACAACATGGATCTTAAAGTTTTTTTGCAATTTCTTATTACAAAATTTTTTATAACAAATTTTTCAAGTTGTTTATTTCATACATATACAATTTTCTATCTCAATTTTCTAATATATTAAACTCGAATACTCTATTGTATTTTCTATCCCAATAATACACGTTGTTAAAACAACATGGACTCTGGAATTTATTTTTTATTGCAAATTTTTTATTAAAAAATTTTTTATTACGTACTTATATATCCAACTACATCCAATTTTCTATTCCAATTTTTTATCCATTATTGTTTTTTCCACAAAAAACTGACAACCGACCATCCGATTGCCATTTATTTTTTTATTCCAGATTTTTTATAAAATATCCTATGGCTACTATTATTATTAGTATCAAGGCTGGGTGGACTTTGAGGACCACGGTTAAGACCACGGTTAGGGCCATTAATATTATTGCAGGCCAGGTTTTTTTGTAGTTGGAAAAGAGATTTACAAAGCTCATTGTAATTAAGGCCAGGACCGCTGGTTTGGTTCCAGTCATAAACTTTTCTACATAGGGGTTGTGCTCGATCAAATTAAAAATCAAGGTCAGACATAAAATTACAATAAAGCTGGGTATTACAATTCCCACCACCGCAATTAGGGCGCCAAAATTCCCTGCTATGTGTTTGGCAGATGCCACTCCAATATTTACTGCCAGGGGCCCGGGCACGCTTTGGGCTACTACCAGGACGTCCATAAAATCTTCTTCGCTAATGTATTTCTTTTTGATAAGTTCTTCTTTCATTACGAGAATCATCCCGTAGCCTCCGCCAAAGCTGATAAAGCCGAGCTTCAAAAAGGTCAGAAAAAATTTAAAATAATTCATAAGATCATCCTCACAAAGCCCATTATAAAGATTACCAATATGGGGTGAACTTTTTTAGAATAGATGAGGCCAAGACTCATCAAATATAAGACAAGTGATGTCCAATCGACCATGGCTGGTTTAAAAAGCATGGCTATGGCCGACAAAATAAAGCCAAAGACGGCCGGGCGGAGGGCCTTAAAAATCTTTTCCTTAACAGGCGACTTGTCGTATTTTTTTATCACATTCATAAGGAGGATAAGGAGCAAGACGCTGGGCAGGCAGACTGCAAAGGTGGACACAAAAGCGCCTAGCATTCCCATTTTTTCCTTGCCAATAAAGGTCGCCGCATTTACCGCAAAGCTCCCCGGGGTCATCTCGGACAGGGTGATTATTTCGTAAAAAATTTCCTCTGTGATGATGCCCGCCTGGATAAATTCTCGCTTAAAAAGAGGGAGCATGGCATAGCCGCCCCCAAAGGAAAATAAGCCAATCTTAAAAAACTTTTCAAACAAAATCCAAAGCATTAATGGTCACATGCCCCTTTGTTTTTGCTAGACTCTTTGCACTTGCAAGTCTTTTGGCAGTCCTTGCAGAGGCCGTAAAAATTTAATTCATAGTCCTCCACCAAAAAGCCCTCGTCTTCGGCCAATTTTAAAAGGCCGTCCACAGGCTTTCTCATGGTTTCAATGACCTTGCCGCAGCAGGAGCAGATCATGTGGTTGTGGTCTCTTTTTATATTTTTGATCTCGTACCTGACCACATTGTCTTTGAGAACTACCTTATCCAAAATTCCCAGCTTGTTAAAGAGAACAATATTCCTATATATGGTTGCCGTGCCGACATCGTGGTCTTTTTCCAGTTCGGCAATGGCCTCTTGAATGGTAAAATGCGACTTGGTCGTATTAAAAAAATTGTATATATGCCTGCGTGGCGTAGTAAATTTGTAGCCGTTGTCGTTTAAAATGCTCTTGACTTGATTTCTATCTAATCCCATCTTTGCCTCCTCTTAGTCTTTTAATATATTCTAATTATATAATAAGATTTCTCAAATATCAAGCGTATTGAGAATTTATTTAAATTTGAAAAGCCTTTTGATTTTCACTTTTAAAAAAATATTTGTATATGCATTTTAAAATCACATTTATGCAGGTCATTTGAATTATAACTTCATATCTGCTATAATAAATATACAAATTCCTTTGCATAGAAAGGGCTTTTGTGGTATAATAGCTGTGGAAAATGTAAGGAATTTTGAAGATATTTTTTTAATTTTTTTAGTTTTTAACAGGCCAGCCTGGGTAAAATGTGAAAAAATCCTCCCCATTGTTAATATCCTTTAACAAAAGGCATTTTTCAATCTTTATAAGAGTTTTTTAAGATTTTTTCGCCAGGTAAAACTGTGTAAACATCAAGTTATTAAATACATTTAACATCTGTCCTGTGAAAAACACTTTCAACATACTTGGAAAGTTTTTAACAGGCTGTGAAAAGAGGAAATATGACCAGTGTAGAAATTTGGACGGAAGTGCTGAAAAAAATGCAGGCCGAGTATTTTATGTCGCCTACAGAATTTTCTGCCTACATCCGCGTTTTAACTCCTATTTGTATCAAGGATAACAATTTAATATTGCTTGCTCCCAATCGCTTTACTTTAAATATTGTAGAGAGGCGGTTTATAGACCATTTGGAAAAGGCCATGGCTGGGATTTCTACCATGAAACTAAGACTTATCACTCCAGAAGAGGAGGACAAGTATGTCAAAGAAGCAGACGAAGTCCTGCCTGAAGTGGATTTTTCCATGCCGGGCATAAGGCCCGTTTTGGATCCCAAGTATACTTTTGAAAATTTTGTTACCTGCGATGCAAACTCTATGGCTCACGCAACTGCCTGGGCTATTTCCAACAATCCGGGTACAGTTTTTAACCCCTTTTTTATCTACGGGAAAAGTGGAATCGGCAAGACCCATTTGATGCAGGCAATCGGCCACAAGGTTTTGGCTGAAAATCCTGAAAAGCGGGTCCACTATGTGTCGACCGAATCCTTTACCAATGAACTGATTTTTTCCATTAGAAATACCAAGGACCCTTCTATGAAGGCCAATTTTAAAAACAAGTACAGGAATTTGGACGTTTTACTTATAGACGATATTCAGTTTTTGGAGAGCAAGGACGTGGTCCAAGAGGAATTTTTTCACACCTTTAACGCTCTGATGAGCAAGGGGGCCCAGATTGTAATGGCTTCTGACCGCTTGCCCAAGGAGATTAAACCTATAGAAGAGCGTTTGGTCAGCCGTTTTGAATCGGGAATTGTAGCCGATATCAAGATGCCTGACAAGGTCACCCGCTATGCGATTTTGGAAAAGACTTCTGAATTTAACAAATACCAGGTCCCATCCGAAGTTATGTGGATAATTGCAGAAAATATTACCAACAATATCCGCGAGCTGGAGTCGGCCATTAGGAGGACCGATGTCAGGGCCAAGTTTATGAATGTTGAGCCAGGCGATGTCAGGGGCTACGAGAGAATTTGCAATGGGGTCTTGTCAGAAATGAAGATGGCGGCTAGGAGAGAGGTAAATATCACTCCCGACCAGGTTTTGGAATACGTTTCCCAGCGTTTTGGTGTTGAGGTTTCAGATATAGTTGGTTCTAGTAGAAGCGCCCAAGTTTCCAAGGCCAGACACATTTCCATGTATCTGATCAGGGAGCTTACCGAACTTTCTTTTCCAAATATTGGAGCTTATTATGGCAAGGACCATACTTCGGTTATTTATGCTTGGAATAAAATCAGAAATTCCACAGCCAAGGACCCAGGCCTAAAACGCTCAGTTGACAAGATGGTAAGGGAAATTAAAAAATCATCCTTCAGATGATGTTTATAAATATCCCCAAGATATAAACAAGGAAAATCTTATAGGCAATGGCTTGTGACCATTTTTTAACATATTTCACAGGCCCTACTACTATTACTATATTTATAGTATATTATTAAGGCAAAAATTTTTGCACTTAGGAGGGAATTATGCATTTTATAATTCGTGTTGGTGATTTATTATCAGCTATCAGAATCGCTTTGCGCGGTGTTAGCAAGGGTTCTCAGTCTTCTCTTTTAGAGGGCATCCTCTTTGAAACCAGGGGTAAGGACCTGATTCTCTATTCAACTGATCTGAGGATTTCCGTCAAAACCAGCGTGGAATGTGATGTAAGAGAAGAAGGCAAGTATGTTTTTAATTCAAATATAATTTACGATATTGTTTCAAAACTCAAATCCAACGATATGATTGAGGTTAAGGTTGACGGGGAAATGGGGGTTAAGGCCACTTCGGGCAGGAGCCGCTTGAATTTCCAAGCCCTAAATTCTGGAGATTTCCCAGAGTTTCCAACCCTTAACGACGACACCAGATTTACCATCAAGGGGGACGCTCTTAAAGACCTCATCAACAAGAACAGGATTTCAGTTTCCATAGATGAAAATAGGATGATCTACACCGGTATTAAATTCCAGGTAAACGAAGAAAAGCTAACAGGGGTCAGTCTCGATGGCTACAGGGTTACCATTGTGGATAAGCCTATTCATTCAAATGCCAATGATGAATTTATAGTCCCTTCTGTTTCCCTTTATGAAGTGGAAAAACTGGTCAAGGACGATGACGAAGTTACTATAATGCGGGCCAAAAATCACGCCATGGTTTTATTTGGGTCAACTGCAGTCTACACCAGGCTCTTTGACGGGGACTTTTTCGATTACTCAGGACTTTTGGCTGAGTCCGGCCCAACTGAAGTGGTCCTTGACAAGGATGTTTTCAAAGAGTGCTTGGACAGGTCCATGATCGTGGCCAAGGGCAATTTAAATATGGTTAGATTAGACATCAAAGAAGGCAACATGCACCTGGGTTCCACTGGTAATTTGGGGGAAACTTCAGACGATATGGAAATCCAAAAAGCAGGCGAGGACCTGGTTATAGGTTTTAATCCTAGGTATTTAAAAGAAGGGGTATCCCTCTTTGCCGACAAGACTGTCCGCCTGGTTTTCAGGGATTCAGCTAGCCCATTAAACGTTTACGGGACCAGCGAAGACGGCCTTAAATATATTTTACTACCAGTGAGGTTACAAAATTGATTTTAGAAGTTAGACTTGATACAGAATTAAAAAACGCCCTCAAGCTGGCGAGCCTAGTGGATTCTGGCGGAGTTTCCAAGCACTTGATCAAGGACGGCCAGGTCAAGGTAAACGGCCAGGTGGAAACGAGACCATCCCATAAGCTTTCAGACGGGGATGTTATTGAATTTAATGGCGAAGAAGTGACTATTTCTATTATATAATGGAATTAAAGAGCATTTTATTTTACAATTTTAGAAATTTTTCCTATGAGTCTTTGGACATAAGGCCCGGCATGAACCTGATTTACGGGGAAAACGGGGCCGGCAAGACGACTTTTTTGGAAGGCCTTTATTTATCCTTAACTGGGACTGTCTTTAAGGACACCTATTATGATTTGGTAAAAAGAGACCAGACCCAAGCAGGGGTCAGGGCCAAGTTCAAAGAAGGCGTTCGCGATATGGAAAAGATTGTCTATATAAAAAAGGATAATGGGGTCCTTCGCGAGATTAACGACAAGCGGGTGGGGAGAATTAGAAATTTCAAGACCCACAATGCGGTTGTCTTTGAGCCCTACGATACTTTTATAATAGATGGGAGCCCGGGACTTAGGCGGCGGTTCTTGGACGATATGATCCAGGACGTCAGCCTGTCTTATGAGAAAAATCTTCGGGACTTCAACAATCTTTATAGGCTCAGGAATGAATACTTGCAGACGGCAAATCCCAAATTCCATTTGGATTTAATGGATGGCGATTACATCAAGCTTTGCCAGGCCATAAACCACGACCGGATTAAGTATATGGAGCTTTTGGAAAAGCGGACGGCCAGGCATCTTTACGATATAGATCCAAATTGGAAGGTCAAATTTTCTATAGACTATTCCTGGGACATTGAAAATCCTGCGAATTTCAGAGACAATGCCTTGGCTGAAGACCTAAGGCGGCGGTATTCCACCTGGGGGGTCCATAAGGACGATATAGTCATTGAATTTAATGGCCAGCTGGCAAAATCATCTGCCTCCCGTGGGCAAAAGAGGGCCATTGTGGTCTCTATGAAGCTGGCAAATCTGGATATATTAAAGAGATTATCCAATCGCGAGTCCATAATTTTGCTGGACGATTTATTATATGAGTTTGATTCCATTAGAAATGCGAATTTAGAAAATAAAATTAAGGGTATGACGGCATTTGTGACCTCGACTTCACTGATGGATGCGGATGCGATTATAGAAATAAAAGATAACAAGATGAAATATTTATAAGAAAGAGGTATTTATGGAAAATAAAAAGAGAGAGTATGGAGCTTCTAATATCCAGGTTTTGGAGGGCTTAGAACCAGTTCGTCTAAGGCCTGGTATGTATATTGGTTCCACATCTGAAAGAGGTCTCCACCACTTGATTTACGAAGTTGTGGACAACTCAATCGACGAGGCCCTAGCTGGCGTTTGCGATACCATTAGCGTGACAATTAACGAAGACGGATCTGCCACTATTGAGGACAATGGTAGCGGTATTCCAGTAGACACCCACCCAAAGACAGGCAAGTCAACAGTTGAAACAGTACTTACAATCTTGCACGCAGGTGGTAAATTTAACAACGATGCCTACAAGGTTTCGGGCGGTCTCCACGGGGTTGGGGTTTCAGTTGTAAACGCCCTTAGCGAATGGTTGGTGGCCACTGTCAAGAGAAATGGCAATATCTACCAGCAAAATTTTGCCCGCGGCAAGGCCATTAGTGAGCTGGAAATTGTGGGCAAGGCTGAAGGTACAGGCACAACTATTTCCTTTATGCCAGATGCAGAAATTTTTGATACAGTTATTTTTGATTTCGATACCCTAGAAGATAGGCTAAGGGAAATGGCCTTCCTAAACAAATCGGTTAGGATTGAGCTGGCTGATAAACGCCCTGGCCAAGAAAAGGACAAGGTCTTTAAGTACGACGGCGGTATCCAAGAGATGGTCGAGTATTTAAATAGGTCCAAGACTCCTATTTTTAAGGAAATAATTTACTTTGATGAAGAAAGAGATGGCCAAGAAGTTGAGTTCGCCATCCAATACACAGATGCCTACAGTGAAAATGTGGTGACCTTTGCTAACAACATCCACACACCAGAAGGTGGTAGCCACTTATCAGGCTTTAGGACGGCTTTAACCAGGACCATCAACGACTACGGCCGTAAATTTAATATTTTAAAGGAAAAAGACTCCAACCTTTCAGGTGATGACGTTCGTGAAGGGATCACTGCAGTTATTTCAGTTAAACTGGCCCAGCCACAATTCGAAGGGCAAACCAAGGCAAAACTTGGTAACTCAGAGACTTCTTCCATTGTAAACTCGGTTATGGGCGACTGCCTAACAGCTTATTTTGAAGAAAATCCAAAGATTGCCAAGGCAATTATCGACAAGGCAATTAAATCACAACGCGCCAGAGAGGCCGCCAGAAAGGCTAGAGAAATCTCCAGGTCCAGGTCCATCTTGGATTCAGCGACACTTCCTGGTAAACTTTCAGACTGCCAATCAAACGACAATGGGATTACAGAAGTTTTCATCGTCGAAGGGGACTCAGCTGGTGGTTCAGCTAGACAAGGTCGTGACAAGCACTTCCAAGCAATTTTGCCTCTAAGGGGTAAGATTATGAACGTTGAGAAGGCAAGGCTGGATAGGATTTTGGGCTACGAGGAAATCAAGGCCATGATCACAGCCTTTGGCACAGGTATTGGCGAGGATTTTGATTTGGAAAAGCTCAGATACGGTAAGATCATTATCATGACGGATGCTGACGTCGACGGCGCTCACATCAGAACTTTGCTCCTAACTTTCTTCTTTAGGTATATGACGCCTCTAATCGAAGAGGGCCATGTCTATATTGCCCAACCGCCTCTATACAAGGTAACCAAGGGCAAGACCTTAAAATATTGCTACTCTGACGATGAGCTCAGTGAATTTTTGGATGAAATTGGCCGTGACGGCATCAATATCCAAAGGTACAAGGGTCTTGGGGAAATGAACTATGACCAACTTTGGGAAACTACCATGGATCCTGAAAAGAGAGTTCTCCTCCGCGTTAATATCGAAGATATGAACAAGAGCGACGAGATCTTTACCATGCTTATGGGTGACAAGGTAGCACCGAGAAGAGAATTTATAGAAGAAAACGCTAAGTACGTTTCAAACTTGGATATATAGGTGAATTATGAGACCAGATAATATAGTAGATGTAAAAATAGAAAAGGAAATGAAAAAGTCTTACCTGGATTACTCCATGTCCGTTATTGTTTCAAGGGCACTGCCAGATGTTAGGGACGGGTTGAAGCCAGTTCACAGGAGAATTTTATACTCCATGTACGACCTGGGCAATACTTCATCCAAACCTTACAGAAAGTGTGCCCGTACGGTTGGGGACGTATTAGGTAAGTACCACCCTCACTCAGACACGGCTGTTTATGACGCCATGGTAAGGCTGGCCCAAGACTTCAACACCAGGTACACATTGGTAGACGGTCACGGTAACTTCGGTTCTGTGGACGGGGACGGGGCTGCGGCCATGCGTTATACAGAGGCCAGGATGTCTAAGCTGGCTGAGGAAATGCTAAGGGATATCGACAAGGAAACTGTTGATTTTTCTCCAAACTTTGACGAGAGCTTGCAAGAGCCAAATGTTCTCCCTTCACGCTTTCCAAACCTCTTGGTAAACGGATCTTCGGGTATAGCTGTTGGTATGTCAACCAACATGGCTCCCCACAATTTGGTAGAGGTAATTAACGGCCTCTTCCATCTCATGGATAATCCCGATTGCGATTACAAGGACCTGATGAAATATATCAAGGGACCTGACTTCCCAACCGGGGCCAACATAGTTGGAACTGCTGGTATCAAAAAGGCCTACAAGACTGGACGCGGCCTTATTACTTTACGCGCCAAGGCTGAAATTGAAACCACTTCCAAGGGCAGAAACAGGATTGTCGTTAGGGAAATTCCATACCAAGTAAATAAATCCAATTTGATTATTAAGATTGCCGACCTTGTTAAGACCAAGGAGATCGACGGCATTACAGATATTAGAGACGAGTCGGACAGAGAGGGCATGAGGATTGTTATCGAGCTTAGACGCGACGCCAATCCAAAGGTCCTATTAAACCAACTCTACAAGAGGACCCAGCAAACCACCTTTGGTGTAATCAACCTGGCCCTTGTAAATGGAGAACCAAAAACCCTGTCGCTCAAGGAACTTTTATATTATTACCTTGAACACCAAAAGGAAATCGTAACCAGGAGGACTCGTTTTGATTTGGCCAAGGCTGAAGCCAGGGCCCACATAGTCGAAGGTTTACTCATTGCCCTTGATAGAATTGATGAAATTATCAAGACCATCCGTTCATCCAAGGATGACGCAGAGGCCAGAGACAGGTTGATGGCAGGCTTTGGACTTACAGAAATCCAAGCCAACGCAATCCTTGCCATGCAACTTCGTAGGTTAACAGGACTTGAAAAAGACAAGCTCCAAGCCGAATACGAAGATTTGATTAAGAGAATTGCCAGATTCAAAGAAATTCTTTCAAATGAAAGATTGCTTTTAGAAATTATTAAAGAAGAACTGACCGAAATCCGCGACAAATACGGGGATGAAAGACGTTCAGAAATCGTCTTGGACGAAGGCGACATCGATATCGAAAGCCTGATAGCTGACGAGTCAGTGGTAATTACCATTTCAGACCGCGGCTACATTAAGAGGGTAAACGAATCCGCCTACAAGACCCAAAGACGTGGTGGCAAGGGCGTTCGCGGCATGTCCACAGCCCGTGAAGACGAGCCAAACGACATTTACACTTTGACCACCCATGACAAGGTATTTTTCTTCACCGACAAGGGCAGGGTATTTTCACTCCGGGCCTTTGAAATTCCAGAAGCAGGCAGGACAGCTAAGGGAACTGCAATTGTCAATCTCTTGCAAATCTCTGGCGACGAAAAAATTTCCGCCATTTTACCGGTCAAGAAAAACGAAACCAAGGAATACATTACCTTTGTTACCAAGGGCGGTATAATAAAGAGAACAGAGCGTGACCTCTTTGCCAATATCAGGTCGACAGGCATTGTTGCTATCGGCTTAAACGAAGGTGACGAGCTCATCAGTGTTTACCTAACCGATGATAACGAAGAGATTATTACAACCACCAAGAAGGGCAAGGCCATCAGGATCAAGGCAAATGACATCCGCCCATCAGGCAGGACTGCCCGTGGGGTAAAATTAATCACCCTGGACAAGGATGACACAGTTGTTTCATCTGATCCAGTTATGCAAAACGCCAAACTCTTATCCATAAGTGAAAAGGGTTACGGCAAGGCCACTTCAATTGAAGAGTACAAGTGCCAAAGCCGGGGCGGCAAGGGACTTATAACCTACAAGGTCACCAAGAAGACAGGCGACGTGGCAACCAGCCTTGTAATATATGAAAGCAAAGACCTGCTCCTCATCTCATCAAACGGCACAATCATCAGGATTGACGCAGATGGCATCAGGGAAACAGGCAGGGCCACATCAGGGGTCAAACTCATGGACCTAGTCGATGAAACAATTGTTTCAGCAATTCAAACGGAGGAATAATGAATATATTTAAAAAAGACGGGACAATTTATATTGATGGCGAATTAGATATCTTTAACGCCCAAGATGTCCGCGTGAGAGTTTTAGATGAATACGAAAAATCCAAGTCCGATATAGTGCTGGACTTTTCACATGTAAGTTTTATGGACTCCACAGGTTTAGGCGTCCTTATCTCCATCCAAAAAGTCTTAAACGACGATGGCTACAAGCTAAGGATTGTCAATGTGGACCCAAAGATCAAAAAAATCTTTGTTATAACAGAACTTGAAGAGGTGTTTGATATAAAATGAGCTGCGAAGATATTAAATTAGAATTACCTGCCAAGGCAGAATACACGACTAGCCTGAGGCTTTTGGCCTCGGGTATAGCAAGCCGGGCTGGTTTTGATGTGGACACCATGGAAGACATCAAGCTAGTTGTAAGTGAGATGCTTGTCATGGCCATCAAAGACGACTTTGATAAATTTGTCACCCATATTAAACTTTGCGATAAATACTTGTCCATCTTCTCATTAGTTGAAGAAGACCAAAAGGACGATTTATCTATAAAAATTATGGAAGCCCTCTGCGACGAACTGGAAATCCAAGAGGACTCAGTTTGCGTTAAATTTAAAAGGGGGGCATAGATGACAAAGTCTACGGTCGACAAGAAACCCAGCAAAGAAGA
>QWBY01000846.1_pt1 | contig 19935 bp, 25 predicted proteins | sample 1972471 | NCBI WGS metagenome assembly QWBY01 (sample SAMN09866722, study PRJNA288562) | Human gut metagenome isolate term6_stool, whole genome shotgun sequencing... | reverse complement strand
GTAGGCAGCAATCCGGAAATAGCATTTCATCCACTCTTCAGGCAGTAATTCTATCATCTGCCGTATCTGATTATTAGTGAGAGTTTTTAGTTCTTTTCTTGGTATTTTAGCATGCTTGATGTTTGTTAGTGGGGAAACCGTAATCGCACCGTCTTCTGCGGCCTGTTTTAGTCCTGCGTGTAGGATCGTGTGTAAGTTATTAACAGTCCGCGGAGATTTTTCTGTCAATAAATCGGCGAAATAGGTGCGAAACATCGCCGGCGTAAGGTCGACAAGCAATATGTTTCCAATTGGCGACTCTGTAATGTATTTTTTGATTGTGTAGTAATAATTTGTATGTGTCACCGGTGAGATATTATTTTTTATCGATTCAAGCCATGCACTCATCCATTCTTTGAGTAATATCTTTTTTTCAGCGAGAGGGCATTTTTCTTGCATTTCTATATATTGCTCTCTTTTGTCTTTTGCTTCTTTTAGCGTGCGGCCTAAAAAGTGCTTCCGTTTACCATTAATTTGAATAGTGACTTCGTATCGTCCGTCTTTTCTTTTGGGCATAATAAAACAGCTCCTTTCTACAATAAGGGCTGTTTATGCTATAATATAATAGTAATCAGCCCTTGGGTGGGGTGTTACATTTTCCCGTTGTTCTGTTGCCGCAGAATGACGGGATTTTTATATTGTCTGAAATAGGTGTAAAGAAAATATAACGAATAATGCCTTATATCAAGAGTAGTAACAAGCATCAAATCTTTGAGTTTTTTATATATTTAATCCACCCATTAAGTGCGGAAAGATAAACTGATAAAGGCTTATCTACAATTTCAACACAAATTATGTCATCTAAAGATTTTGCGCGTGCTTTTATCTTCAAAACTTGCATGTATCTACAAGCAGGATGTTTTCTTTCTTCTATTATATAGTTCCCTTTGTTATGGTTATCTATGTATAAAATAGCTTCTTGACGAGATTTAAATACTCGGGAAGCTCGGGTTGCTCCGCTTTTAACAACTGCATATTCCGAGTATGGGTCCGTAAAGAAAACTTTTCCTACATATAATTGTGAGGTTTCATCAGAATAATTTACCGAAAATATACCTCCACTATTTCTAGATATTTCATATGCTCCTTGAAGATTGGAAATCGTTGACAACTCTTTTAATGTGTCAAAAAACAATTGTTCTGTTTTTGTTAAGTTTTTAGCAACAGCCGAATCAAGTGTAGGATCATGTACAGGGCACTGCATATTTTCATCCCAATCCCATACTCTAGATTTAAAAACCATTGTGCATTTTCTAGAATTTACTGGATATGATACATCTTCATCGATAGTGGGACTGTTTCTGATTATTCGCGAATGCGAAATCTCTATATTTCGCTTATTTTTGAAATATCTGTAAAGAAAATAAATAACTATACATATAAAAATAATAGGTATAAATTTCATATTGAAAGTGCCTCAGCTAGTAAGGGAGTGGTTAATGGATTTCTGATTGTTTTAAAACAGCAAGGCCTAAAATCTTGACGTCATATGTATTAGATTCGTTAAGGTTCATTGGCGGATAAGCAGGGTTTTCAGATACGAGCATAACGCCGTTTTCATTTTTATAGAATCGTTTTAAGCAAACCTTTTCATTATCGATTTCAACGCAGGCGATTTTCCCGTTCGGGACCTCTGACATGGATTTTATAAAAATGATATCACCATCGTTGATATTAGCGTTTATCATGCTGTCGCCTCTAACCGTGATACAGAAATCCACATCGTATTTATTTTCTACATCAAAAAAGTTAATATCTTGATTAATATCTTCCAAAGGCTGTCCCGCTGCTGCATATCCCATCATTGGGACTTTTTTAAATTGCGGCTTATGTGTTCCCTTCGGAGCTGGTGATTCTTTATGTTTTTTAGTTGGCGTTCCATCCATAGAAATGTCATAGCCCATAAGCCATGCGGGGTCAATATTCATGGCCTTAGATATTAAATATAAGTTGTCTTGTTTTGCTTTCCATCGGCCTGCCAAATAAGAAGAAATTACACTCCGAGAAATACCGGTTCTTTCAGAAAGATCAACTGGGCGCATTTCTCTTTTTTCAAGTGCCTCTTTTAATCGATTTTTGAATTCTTCCATACTAATACCTCCCGCTAACCAAATTATACACACATTGTTCTGAAAACACAACAAGATAATGCAAAAATTGAAAATAAAGTTTAGAAAACTACTTGACACAATAATGAGCGAAAAGTATAATCAAAATTGAAAGTGTAGAAATACTACACTTAAAAAGAGAGGAGGTGTTAAAAATGAAGAATAAATTCAAATATAATAAGTTGTTTGGGAGGCTTGCGGAAATGGGATTAACACGTGAAGATTATGCGAGAGCTATTGGCACGAGCCGGTCGTCTCTTGCGGCAAAACTTAATTCGCAACGTGATTTCACACAGGCTGAAATAGCAGAAAGTGTAAAAGTCTTGAGTATATCAAAAGAAGATATACCAGTATATTTTTTTACACCAGAAGTTTAGAAATCAAAACAAAGAAAGAGAGGTGAGGCAGGTGGAAAAGATAGGACTTGTTCCGGATGAAATAGCAGAAATACTGCATATCGGAACAAAGCAAGTGCGGGATTATGCAGAAAACGACCCTACATTCCCTGTGTTTGCCGTGGGAAGTAAAAAGATATCGACTTACCGGGCATTAGAAGAGTGGGCAACGAACCGTGCCAAGTTAAGAATCGGCATGAAAGCACATAGTTCACAGGTTGCAGATATCGTGATGAGAAAGAGGAAAATGGCATGAATAAAGCATTAATGATGACCGCCGTATTAGCAGCAGCAACAATAGGTGCAGGCGCTGCGGTAAATGGAAGTCTTGTGCATGATTATTTCTTTGCAGGGCGTAACGAATTAATCGAGTACCGCAAAGAAATCAAAAGCGGTGACACGCTCTGGGATATTTGCAGAGAAATCGCCACCGACCGGGAGGACCTGCGGAAATTGGTGTGGCAAGCAAAGAAAGACAACAGGATAAAAGACGTGGGCAACCTGCAGCCGGGAATGTTGATTGTAGTAAAAGTGAAGGAGGCAAGAAATGGATAACACAGAAAAGTTTGGACAGGTAGTCAAATATTTAATCCGCAGGTACAAAGAAGAGTCAAATATTTATGCGGAACTGGGTAAAAAAGGCGACGTGACAAGCGCAAATGAAGCGAGTATACGTTCAGAAATTTTCTGGGAAATAATTCTTTTTGTTAATAAATTGGACATCAATGAGATGAAAAATCAATGAAAAAGCCGACTGATAACTGCAATTATCAGTCGGCAGGCGGAAAAGAATCGCTAAGACTTTCCGCCTCTATATTATCAGAAAATGGAGGAATAGACAAATGACAGAACTTGAAAAGAATAATAAATATCGTGAATTTTCAAAACTCGTCGAAAAGAGCAAAAGACAGAACGCGCTCATGTACCTAAAGAAAGCAATAGATTATTCCGAATGCGGCGTAACAGACATCGAACTTGTAGAAGAGCCCACTGGTGATTATGTAGACGTCACATTTTATAGAAAAGATAAATGCAGGGCAAATATAACCGGCGACAGCATTCCGGCTATGATTTACGACATTTTCAGGCAGATTGAACGATTGAGATAAGGGGAGGAATACACAAATGACAGAACCAGTAAAAATCAATGAACTATTAATTGAAAACGTGAAACGAGTAAAAGCAGTACAGTTTGAACCGTCAGCTGACGGCCTTACTATCATCGGCGGCAGAAACGGACAAGGAAAAACGTCTGTATTGGATGCTATTGCATGGGCATTAGGCGGCAATAATTATAAACCGTCTGTGCCGGAGCGGGACGGAGCACTGGTACCGCCGAACCTGCATATTGAACTGTCTAACGGACTGATTGTAGAACGAAAAGGAGAAAACAGCACATTAAAAGTAACAGACCCTAATGGTAATAAATCCGGACAGCAGCTTTTAAATGAATTTGTATCCACGCTGGCATTGGATCTCCCGAAGTTTATCAACGGAAGCGATAAGGACAAGGCGGATTCTCTTCTGAAAATTTTAGGAATTGGTGATGTACTGTCGCAGCTGGACACAAAAGAGAATCAGCTGTATGCACAGCGTACGGAAGTCGGCCGCATTGCAGACCGCAAGAAGAAAGCAGCTGACGAAATGCCGATGTACCCGAACGTACCGAAAGAACCCGTCAGCGCAACAGAACTCATTAAACAACAGCAGGAGATTCTTGCACGGAACGGAGAAAATGAACGGAAACGTCAGGACGCCGCTCGTTATGAACAAATATTGGCAAATGCTCAAATTGCTTTTGATGAAGCTAAAGCAGCGTTGCAGAAAGCAGAACAGGATTGTTTAACTGCCCGGAAGTCGGCAGAAGATCTTCATGATGAAAGCACAGCTGAATTGGAAAAGAATCTGGCGGAAATTGAAGCATTGAACATCAAAATCCGTGCTAATTCTACTAAAGAAGCCGCAGAGGTGGAAGCAAATAATCTGCAGCAGGAATATGACGGACTGACAGGACAGATTGAATCCGTCCGGGAAGAAAGAAGTAAGCTTCTTGATTCTGCGGAATTGCCGCTGCCGGGATTATCCGTCAAAGATGGCAAGCTGATTTATAACAATATGCCATGGGATGGCATGAGTGGCTCTGATCAGCTCAAAGTAGCAACAGCTATTGTACGTAAATTAAACCCGCAATGTGGCTTTGTTTTGATGGACAAGCTGGAGCAGATGGACTTGGAGACTTTACAGGAATTTGGCGCATGGCTCAAACAGGAAGGACTGCAGGTCATTGCGACAAGAGTATCCACCGGTGATGAATGCTCCATTATCATCGAAGACGGCATGGTCAAAGGGGATACAGAAGCGGTTAAAGGAAAAGCGCCAAAGTACGTCAAAGGTGTGTTTTAAAGAAAGGGAATAAGAATGAACATTACAAAAGGAATCATCAGTAAGCCTGTCAAAGTTTGTGTTTACGGCGTGGAAGGTATCGGAAAAACAACATTTGCTAGCCAGTTTCCTGCCCCGCTCTTTTTCGACTTAGATAAAGGGTCTGCACAGCTTGATGTCAGCCGTGTAACAGACATTACATCATGGCCGTTGCTGATGAGCAACATCAAAGAGGTCTATGATAATCCGACTATTTGTAAGACGCTGGTTATTGACACAGCAGACGCGGCAGAGCGTATGTGTATTGATTATATTTGCGGAAAATTCAACAAAAAAGGAATTGAAGATTTCGGTTACGGTGCCGGCTACACATATTTAGTGGAAGAATTTGCCCGATTCCTTGTACATCTGGACGCCTGCATTGGGCAGGGGATTAATGTAGTTGTTCTTGCTCATGCTGTTTTAAAAACAGTAACGCTCCCGGAGGAAATGGGAACGTATGACCACTGGGAACTGAAACTATCATCTAAAACGACAAATAAAGTCGCGCCGCTTGTAAAAGAATGGGCAGATTTACTGCTTTTCGCCAATTACAAAACAATCCTGATTGAAGACGGAACGCGAAAAAAAGCGGCAGGCGGAAAACGAATCATGTATACCACGCATACAACTTTTGCGGACGCGAAGAACCGATTTTCTTTAGCAGAAGAGTTGCCATTTGACTATAACGAAATTGTACGACTGATACCAAATGGAGCTGCTCCGGGCGTAAAACCTATGCAAGAAAAGAAACAGGAAGCAAAACGGAAAACAGTAAAAAAATCAGAACCTGAATCGACTGTCCCGATAAAGAAACCAACTGTCCCGATTCAAGACACGGATGTCCCTGCGACATCTACTGTAAATGCTACTTTACAGAAAGTCTATGACTTAATGAAACAGGAACATATCACAGAAGAACAGATCCGCAAGGCGGTGGCCATGAAAGGATATTTCCCAGAAGATATGCCGATGAAAAATTATCCGTCTGATTTTATAGACGGTGTGCTCATCGGTGCGTGGGAACAGATTAAAGCATTTATTTTAAACAATATCAGTGTTCCATTTAATTAATTTACATAAAGGAGAAGAACATGAGTACAAATTTTGAACAGTTCGGAACAACATCTGCAGAAGACAAGGTATTAGACTGGGACGAAACTGTCACTGATGACGGCAAAGATCATGAATTTGTCTTATTACCGGAAGGAGTTTATCCGTTTACGGTGGAAAGCTTTGAACGAAAGATTTACGAAGGTGGAGCTAAAATACCGCGATGCCCGCAAGCCGCACTAAAGCTTCGCGTGCATGGCGGAGAATATGGTGACGCGCTTGTATTCAGAAATTTATTCTTAGTTTCAAAGCAGCAATGGTTAATTGCCCAATTCTTTATTTCCTTGGGATTAATGGAAAAGGGCGGGACAGAGAAAATGCCATGGAATAAAGTTATCGGTGCATCAGGTTATGTAGAAATCGTTCACCGGATTTACAAAGATCAGCCTTACAACGAAACGAAGAAATTCCTTGCCCCGGATGATAAGAAAATTCCGAAAACACAGGGCGGTTACACAGTCGGGACATTCTGATGATGGAACTAAGACCCTACCAACAGGAAGCGGTTACAGCTGTTATGCGCGAATGGGCGAACGGTCACAGGAAGACGCTTTTGGTTCTTCCCACAGGCACAGGCAAAACGATTGCCTTTGCTAAAATCGCAGAAAACTGTGTTCGTGAGGGGAGAAAAGTCTTGATTCTTGCCCATAGAGAAGAACTTTTGAATCAGGCGCAGGAAAAAATCAAGACCGCAACAGGTCTCTTATGTGCTAAAGAAAAAGCGGAAGAAACAAGTCTTGCCAGCTGGTACAGAATTGTTGTGGGGTCCGTGCAGACACTCATGCGTAAAAAACGGCTCCGGCAGTTTCCGGAAGATGAATTTGGCACCATTATTGTAGATGAAGCCCATCACGCACTGGCCGATAGTTATCAACAAGTGCTGAAGCATTTCCCGACGGCAAATGTATTAGGCGTAACCGCCACACCGGAACGAAATAATCTGCAGTGTCTGGGAAATTATTTCGACAGCTTAGCTTATGAATATTCTTTGACGCAGGCTATCAAGGATGGCTATTTGTGCAAAATCAAGGCGCAGACGATACCGCTCAAGATTGATATCACAGGCGTTGGTATGTCTGCCGGAGATTACGCGGCAGGAGCCTTAGGAACAGCCCTTGACCCGTATCTTGAACAAATTGCAAAAGAAATGGTTACATATTGCGCCGGTAAGAAGACTGTAGTCTTCTTACCTTTGGTAGCCACAGCTAAAAAGTTTAAAGCCATTTTAAATCATTTTGGAATGAAAGCAGCGGAGGTGAATGGAAACAGCCAGGATCGAGAAGAAACGCTAAAGAAATTTGAAGCAGGAGAGTATAACGTACTCTGCAATGCCATGTTATTGACCGAAGGTTGGGACTGTCCGTCAGTGGATTGTGTGATCATGCTTCGGGCAACGAAGATCAGAAGTTTATATTGCCAATGTATAGGGCGGGGAACAAGACTTTCTCCGGAAACGGGCAAAAAGGATTTATTGGTATTGGATTTTTTGTGGAATACGGCGCGGCATGAACTATGCCGCCCGGCATCGCTTATCTGCAAGACAGATGATATCGCAAAAAGAATGACGAAGGACTTGGACCAGTCCGGGGCCGCTGTTGACATAGAGGACGCTTACAAGCGGGCAGCGGAGGAAACCATTCTTGAGCGGGAGGAAGCTCTTGCAAAAGAATTATCAGCGATGAAAAAACGGAAACGCCAGTTAGTAGATCCATTGCAGTTTGAAATGTCTATACAAGCAGAAGATTTATCTGATTATGTCCCGTCATTTGGGTGGGAAATGGCACCTGCAAGCGACAAACAGCTCAAAGCATTGGAGAAATTCGGCATATTTCCTGACGAAATCGACAATGCGGGAAAGGCCAGTCTTTTACTCGACCGTTTGAATAAACGGCGGGAAAATGGGCTGTCCACTCCGAAACAAATCCGCTTTTTAGAAAGCCGCGGTTTTCAGCATGTGGGGATCTGGACGTTTAACGATGCTAATAGCATGATTTCTCAAATTGCTAATCATCACTGGACAATTCCCCGCGGTATCAAGCCGGCTTTATATGTTCCTAATCAGGAATTGAATTTTGGAGCGTAAATTATGTCGAAAATAGATTTACGACCATTGCTGGAGTATATACCGCCCGCGGCCTGTAGCTATGAAGAATGGATTAATGTAGGTATGGCGTTATGCCATGAGGGCTACAGCGTTGATGTGTGGGATGAATGGAGCCGAAAAGATCCGGAACGTTACCATGACGGTGAATGTCATAAAAAATGGCAGTCATTCAAGGGGAATCCGAATCCGGTTACAGGAGCGACGATTACTCAGATAGCAAAAGATTATGGATGGCAGCCGCATACAAAAGAAGACGGTAACAAAGTAATGGACTGGGATGATACGGTAACAGACAATGTCGTTATCGTTGATCAGCACTATGTACAGGAATCGGAAATTAAAGAGCCGGAACAATGGAATCCGGCAGATGAGATTATTCGGTATCTGGAAGCGCTCTTTGACCGATCCGATAAAGTTGGGATCGTTATGTCTTCATTCAGGCGGGACGATGGGAAATATTCCCCATCCGGTTCAGGTACGTATTCTTTAACAGCAGGAGAATATATTTCCCGTATCAAAAAGTACCAGAGAAACGGCTACAGTATAAAAGATATCATCGGATATGCTCTTGCGGATTACGATGAAAAAGCAGGTGCATGGATCCGTTTCAATCCTTTAGACGGCAAGGGTATTAAAAATGAAAATGTATCCAATTACAAATATGCTCTTGTAGAATCAGACACGCTCCCGCCGGGGAAGCAGAAATCTATTATAGAGGAATTGGAACTTCCGGTCGCGGCATTGGTGTATTCCGGGAACAAAAGCATTCATGCCATCGTACATATCGACGCAGCGTCACAGGAAGAATACCGACGCCGTGTAGATTATCTGTACAAAGTATGCCGGAAAAACGGGTTGCCGGTCGATGGCGCGGACAGAAACCCGTCCCGTTTATCACGATTGCCTGGCATCATGAGAAATGGTAAAAAGCAGTTTCTCATGGCCACACATATCGGGAAGGAAGATTTCGATAGCTGGAAAGAATGGATTGAGACTGTTAATGATGATCTGCCCGATCCGGAAGATCTGTCTGATGTGTGGAATAACATGCCCGATTTATCCCCATCATTGATTGATGGCGTGCTTCGGCAGGGACATAAAATGCTTATTTCCGGACCGTCAAAAGCAGGTAAGTCTTTCGCACTGATTGAACTTTGTATCGCTATTGCAGAAGGTACGCAGTGGTGCGGTTTTCAATGCACGCAGGGACGCGTTTTATATGTCAATTTGGAATTGGACAGGGCAAGCTGCCTGCATCGGTTTAAAGACGTCTATACCGCGCTGAATTTACGTCCCGATTACATTTCTAATATTGATATATGGAATCTGCGCGGAAAATCACTACCGATGGATCAGCTTACACCGAAACTTATCCGCCGCGCGCAAAAGAAAAATTATATCGCTATTGTTATCGACCCGATTTACAAGATTATTACGGGCGATGAAAACAGTGCTGACCAAATGGCGCGGTTCTGTAACCAGTTTGATAAGGTCTGTACGGAATTATCGGCTGCGGTAATTTACTGTCACCATCACTCGAAGGGCGGACAGGGAATGAAGCGGTCGATGGATCGTGCGTCCGGCTCCGGCGTATTTGCCCGCGACCCTGACGCAATCCTCGATATGATTCAGCTCTGCGTCAATAACGACAGCCGGCAAACGATTTATGACAGAGAAGCGGACAAGGCTGCAGGGATAACGGTCAAGCCTACGGCATGGCGTATTGCGGGAACACTTCGCGAATTCCCGATGTTTGAGCCTGTTAATATGTGGTTTACGTATCCGATCCACAGGCTGGATGAAACCGGAGTGCTGGCGATGGCAGCCGAGGAGGGCAGCCTTGAAGATGTACGCGCTAAGGGCCGTGAAGCAGGAAACAAGGCGAAAGCAAAACAGAAAGAAGACCGCATCTCACAGGTGGATACTGCTTATGAAAACCTGAGCATGGGCGGCAAGGAAATCGTTACGGTAAAAGATATGGCAGCATATTTAGATGTTTCCGAAAAAACAGTACGAAGAGATATTCTTGCAAACGGAAATTATGAGCTCGGAGAGGGTAAAATTTACCCTAAAAAATAGGTTTTAATATTCGTCTAATACTTGGACATTCCAGTTTATATATATAGGTTTGTCCCTATAGGAAAGTAAGTAAGAAAGGGTGTGGCGAGAAGCTGCGCCACACACCCTTCCTTATTACTTCCTTTCCTGGAACTGGATTGTCTCTGAAAAGAGAAAAGATTTGTCCCTGTTATGTCCGTCGTGAAAATAGTAGAAAGGCATGTGATTGGAAATGAGAAAAATATTATTTCGTGGGAAATGTAGAAAGTCAGGAAGGTGGATTTATGGTGACTTGCTTAAACATGGAGAAAATGATTATTCAATCTATGAAGAAGGGAAAGAGTGTTCTATTTCTGTAAGAGAAGAAACCATTGGCCAATATATCGGCCTTAAAGATTATGATGGAAATCGGATTTTTGAGGGGGATATTATCAAAGTTTCAAGAAAATCAAAATGTGGGTTTGGTGATATTTATGGATTGGTTGTCGCTGAATGGGATTCGAAACAAAAAGCATTTGTGTTATTGCCATCTGACGATTATTTTGACGATATCAGGATGATTGCAGTCGTGAACAATAAATATAACAATCCGGATTTATACAAAGAGGTAATAGCATGATTCGATTTTTTATCCATATGAAGCTTCCGACAAAAACATTTCAGGCAAAGAAAATTACGGTACGAAATGGCAAGGCTGTTATTTACAAACTGCCGGAACTTAAAGAAATTCAGAGTAAGTATATTGCGTATTTATCTAAACATGCACCGGAAAAACCATTGGAGGGTGCTGTGCAATTGTCTACGATATGGTGTTTCCCGGAGGATAAGCATCACACAAATGGAAACTATAAAACAACGAAACCGGATACTGACAATCTGGTGAAAATGCTTAAAGACTGCATGACGCAGTGCGGATTTTGGAAAGATGATGCACAGGTGGCTGTAGAACTTATTACTAAGCGATATAACGATGTGGAAGGCATTTTGATTTGTGTAAAGGAGCTGGGGTCGAAATGAAATTATATAATTTCTTACATTCAGTCATTAATCCGTATTACATGCCAATCGAAATTTGGCAACAGAAGAGACTTATTTTCAAGGGGAGATGTACCGAAGTGTCAAGACATTTGATGAAATGCAAAGTAGATAGATTCGGATTTGAAGATAAAACCCGACCATGGCTTTCTGATGGATATTTAATAATGCATGTATATCTTACGGGGGAAATTCCGAAAGAGTATTTAAAATCTGTGGGGGCAAGAAAATGATGTTTGTTTTGGGATGTATGTTTGGCGCATGTGTTGGAGTTTTGGTTTGTGCGTTATGTGTTGCCGGAAAGGAACGGTAAGTAATGACTGAAGGAATGCGACCGAGTGTTTTTCATAATCCGGATCCGACTTATGAAAAGACAAAAACAAATTTAAATCGTGAATCTAAGCGGGTACGTGGCGAAGTAGAGAGATTTTTTGAAGAGATTCGGCGCTGCAGAAAGCACATTGACTCTCTGAATCAATACCGCTTGCAGTGCGAGATGGATATGATCTCACTCAGAGGATGTAGATACGATAAAGAGCCTGTGGATGGCGGCTCTCCATCCGATTTGTCGGACATAGTGATTGCGTTTGGGCAGAAAATGGCACAGGCGGAAGAACTACGGGTAAAAGAGCTCAACAGATACGGTGACATGATTACAAAAGGATTCAGGCTGCTTGCTTTACTATCCGATCCGGAGCAGAAATCGATTATGATTGACCGATATTTTCTAAATATTTTGTGGGAGAAAATATCGCTGGATCATCATTTTGACAGGAGTACATGTATGAGAATGAGAGACCGTGCAATACAAGAAATTTCACGAAAAACGCAAGTTGCGACTAAATGCGACTTTTAAATGTGCTATTATGATAGTGTGAAATTGTTGGAAATGGCAGAGATCATCCACATAATTTCCTCCCCGAATAGAGAAAGGCGCTAACTATTGATTGGCGTCTTTTTCATTGACTGCTATAATAATGATGACTTAATTTCATTCTGGGGAGGATGGATTTATATGGAAGTTCTTTTGGCTTGGATTAAGGAAAATTGGGACTATATTGTGGGAAGTGGAGGTGCGCTTGGCATGATTCAGTTCGTGCGTTCTTTTTTTAGTAAAAGTAAAATAGAGAATAAATCTCTGAAAAGCAAATCTGTAAGACAAACCATACATTCTGGCAATAATTCCATAAATCTCCAGTTTAACAATGATGCTAAAAGTGGAGGTTATAATGCTGGAGAAGCAAAAAATAGAGAGCGGCAATGATTCTATTAATGTACAGGTAAGTGGAAATATGACTTGTGGAATATCTTATGCTGATGCAAAACAAATTGCACAAGACGTGTTTAATCAAAATTTTTTAAAATTACGATTGGAGGCCTCTTGTGAGGCTAATAAGCGGGCCAATGAAATTACAGAGTTAGTCTTAGAAAAAATAAGACGAATTGATCCGAATTTATGCAATTTATTTGGAGATGTGAATGTACAATATGGAATGTATCAGTTACAAAAAACATATGCTTTGGAGGGAAATGATGATATCAGGGATATGTTGGCGAATGTTATGGTTGAAAGATTGAAGTCTAATGATAAAGAGCAGAATAAGATTATATATAATGAAGCTTTGAGTACTATGAAATTATTGACACCTAATCATTTAACTATATTGGCAAGTATATTCTTGATGAGATGTGTGGGTTTAAGAGACCCATCTAAGGAATACATTGAGAAGTATTTTTCAACGGTTTTAGGTTTCTTGAAAAACGGTAAAGACCTTAATAAAAACATAATATTTGAACACCTTGCTTATGCAAGATGCATTTCACCGACCGGTGCAATGGCTTTTCCCAGCAGTATGACATTTGAACCATATATATCTACTTTCTTTGGTGTTGAAGTTCCTAGTGACCCTAATAAGTTGGAGAGTTTAATCTCTAGCGTCCCCACTTTTGGTGAGATACAGAAAATATGGGATTTATCACCAATTTGCCGATGTAATTTAACAAGTGTTGGCAAGGCTATAGCTATAACGTATATAAAGGATAATGGGCTTGATTTATCGTATGGTACTTGGATAGATTAATAAAAAAGGCACTCGAAGTGAACTTGTAAGATGAAAGTAGACACACAAAAAGGTGTCTGCTTTCATCTTACAAGTTCATCGAAGGGGTGCTTTTTTATTGCAGGAAAGGAGGTGATGGCGTGACACCAAGACAAGAAAAATTCTGCGTTGAGTACCTGATTAATCTGAACGCAACGCAAGCAGCTATACGAGCGGGATACAGTGAGAAAACGGCATATTCAATGGGTCAGCGATTGTTGAAGAATGTTGAAATAAAAAGTCGTATCAAAGAATTGCAGGACAAAGTCTTTGAAGACGGCATGATGTCTGCAGCAGAAGCGCTGTGGCGACTGTCCAAAGCAGGCAGAGGGGAACTTAAAGAAGAAGTGGTCGTTACTGAAGGTATCGGCGATGGTTTCAGCGAAGCTAAGATAATAAAAAAACAAATTTCTGCAAGAGACCAGATAAAAGCACTTGAATTAATGGGGAAACGCCACGACCTTTTCAGTTCTGATACGAAGATTGAAATGGTACCTGTGATCATCACCGGAGAGCGTGAAATTCATGAGTAATGCCAATAGGATATATCTTCCGGCTGTTATTGGCGGTGGATACAGAGATTTCTGGAATTTCAAAGGCAGGTACCGGGTGGTTAAAGGCAGCCGTGCGAGTAAGAAGTCAGTTACTGCCGCATTATGGTTTATTTATAACCTGATGAAGTATCACGAAGCGAACCTATTGGTGGTACGGAAAACTTTCAGAACATTAAAAGACAGCTGTTATACGCAGCTTAAATGGGCAATACACCGCTTAGGGGTGGATGCCTATTTTATTTGCAGAGAAAGCCCCCTTGAAATTACCTACAAACCGACAGGGCAGAAGATATTTTTCCGGGGACTGGATGATCCGCTGAAAGTTACTTCTATCACGGTAGACGTCGGTGTGCTTTGCTGGCTGTGGGTTGAGGAAGCGTATGAAATCACGTCAGAGGCGGCGTTTGATACGCTGGATGAATCTATACGAGGTGAAGTGCCGGAAGGATTGTTTAAACAGGCAACGCTGACTTTTAATCCATGGAATGAAAAACACTGGCTCAAGAAGAGGTTTTTTGATAAGGCGGATAATGATATTCTTGCAAAGACAACGAACTATCAATGCAATGAATTTCTTGATGATTCTGACCGCAGTATGTTTGAGCGTATGCGGCTGAATAATCCGAGGCGATATCAGGTGGCAGGACTTGGCGATTGGGGTATCGTTGAAGGACTGGTGTATGAAAACTGGGAAGAAAGGATATTTGATGCTGCAGAAATTGCGAGAAGAGAAAGTGTGCAATCTGCTTTTGGTCTTGATTTTGGGTATACAAATGACCCGTCCGCGCTCTTCTGCGGGCTGGTAGATACGAAGTCAAGGGAGATTTATGTATTTGACGAAATGTATAAAAAAGGCCTGACCAACGAAGTGATTTACCGAGAAATAAGCAGGATGGGGTATAGCAAGGAAAACATTACGGCAGACAGCGCGGAACCTAAGTCAATCGCACAGCTCCGTGCATTGGGGCTAACTCGTATTCATGCTGCGAAAAAAGGCAGAGACAGCATACTGAACGGGATACAGCTGATACAAGATTATAAAATTGTTATTCATCCGCGTTGCGTTAATTTCCTCACGGAGATAGGAAATTATACATGGAACAAGGATAAATTTGATAATCAGGTGAATAAACCGATTGACGATTTTAATCATCTGCTCGATGCCATGAGGTATGCTGTGGAGCGGTTCGGGCGAAAAGGCAGCGGTATTCAATTTTTAACTTAGGTGGTAGACGATGAATTTTAGCTTAAATGCATTGTGGAATAATATCATACGCCGTGGGAGCGGCAGTGGACTAACAGAAATGGAGTTTCTGGAGTTGGAACTTCAAGCATGGATTGATTCAGGGAAACGAAATCAGATGATTATCGGCAAGCGGTATTTTGATGGAGACCATGATATTTTAAATAAACAAAGACAGGCTGTAGATACGAACGGCAATACTCGGACAGTTAATGGTTTGCCGAATAATCGGATTGTGGATAACCGCTATGCGGAACTGGTGGATCAAAAAGTAAGCTATCTGTTATCTAAGCCGATGGAAGTACGGACAGATGATGAGGTATACGGTGAACAGTTGGATGCCGTATTCAATCAAACGTTCCGTCGACGCCTGAAGAATCTGGGAACGGACGTACTGAACTGCGGGATTGGGTATCTGCATCCATACATCTCAAATGGCGAACTTCGGTTCAAGAGGTTTGCACCGGAACAGGTCCTCCCGTTTTGGGTGGATGAAGAACATGAAATACTGGACTCATTTTTGCGGATCTATTCTGTCTTTACTTACGAGGGCACGCAGCCGAAAATCATATGGAAAGTAGAGCACTATACGACTGGAGGTATACGCCGATACATTTACACGGACAGCAAAAAGCTTATTCCCGATGTAGAGCAGACAGACGCCGACTACCTCACGGTAAACGGGGAGCCATTTAATTGGGACAGAGTGCCGCTGATCGCATTCAAGTACAATAATCGGGAGCTGCCGCTGATAAGTCGTGTGAAGGGGCTGCAGGACGCCCTGAATGCGCTGTTAAGTAATTACAGTGATAACATGGCGGAAGACATTCGCAGTACTATTTTGATTTTAGAGGGATACGAGGGTGAGGATCTATCGGAATTCCGCCGGAACTTAATTGCTTACGGTGTAATCAAAGTAGGAACGGAAGACAGAAAAGGCGATGTGCGGACGCTTAGCATTGAAGTCAATGCGGACAACTATGATCTGATTATCAAGCTGCTGAAGAAGGCGATTATTGAGAACGGCCATGGTTTTGATGCCAAAGATGACCGTATGTCAAATAATCCTAACCAGATGAATATTCGCTCTATTTACAGCGATATAGACTTAGATGCTAATAATATGGAGATGGAATTTCAGACAAGTCTGGAACAGCTGATGTGGTTTGTGAATACATTCTTGCGTATTAGCGGCACAAATCCAGATAAAAATAAAGTAGAATTTATCTTTAACAGGGATACGCCCGTCAATGAATCGGAAGTTATTCAAAATTGCAAAAACTCTGTCGGAATTATCAGTAAAGAAACAATTGTAGCAAACCATCCGTGGACTAAAGATACGGCAGAAGAACTGGCACGGCTTGAACAGGAAAATGCAGAAGCACTTATGCCCGATTATGCGGCAAATGAGCTTGATGGTACAGAAAAATGAACTACTGGGAAAAGCGTTTTGAACGATTGAAACGGCGGCAGATGGGGAAAGCAGAAACCGTCACGGCTGCTATGCGCAGGGAATACGTGAAAGCGTTGACCGCATTACGCAAGGAAGTGCTGGACTGGTATTACCGATACGCGGAAGAAAATGAAATGTCTCTGGCTGATGCGAAAAGGGAACTCGATGCACGGGAGTTAAAAGCATTTCAGCTGACACTAAAAGAATATATCAAACTGGCCAAGAAGAAAGACCTTCCGCAAAAATATATCAAAATGTTGGATAAAGCTTCTATTCGCGCACGGTTGGACAGGAGCCAGGAATTATATATTAAGACATCGCGGTATGTTGAAGAACTGGCAAAATCGCAAAATCTAAGCATGCGTAGTTTGCTTTCTGAAGTATATGAAGACAGCGTTTACAAAACGGCGTATGAAGCGCAAAAATTGAAAGGCAAGTTTTCCACATTTAAGGAAGTAGCAAAGCAGGATATAGAAACTGCAGTATCTAAGCCGTGGGCAAGCGACGGTAAAGACTTTTCACAGCGGATATGGGAGAATAAAACGCAGCTCATGAATACCCTGCAGACAGAAATGGCACGGTCTTTTATGCTTGGTGAAGGCGTGGCACCGTTAATTAATCGGATACAAAAACGATTTAATGTATCATTCAGTAATGCCCGTCGTTTAGTAGAAACAGAAACGGCCTATGTGCAGGAAAAAGCGATGCTTGATACTTACGACGCATTGGATGTGGAACAATATCAGATACTGGCTGTACTGGATGTAAAGACGTCGGACATCTGCCGTCACTTGGATAAAAAGGTGTTTGATCGAAAAGACGCCAAGCCGGGAATTACCATGCCGCCGTTTCATTGCTACTGTCGTTCGACTACGATTCCATATATTGAAGGAATTACTGATAGTCAGGAGGCCACGAGGGCGGCACGTGACCTATCAACAGGGAAGACGGTATTTGTTGAAGGTGATTTGCATTATGAGGAATGGTATAATAAATACGTAAAGAATACCGATACCGGTGCATTGACTGGGTTAAAAACCAGTAACGGAATTACTATTGCCAAGCTGTCTAAGCACCAGCAGGAAAGGGCGGATGTCCGCAATCTTGATTTAGATGGTATTAAAGATGCATTGATAAATCCACTGCATGTTGGAGAGGTCGTAGTAAAAGAAAATGGAAACTCGCAGAGATTTATCGGTGAAGCTACAACTGTGAATATAAATCCTGACACGGGGGTTATTATTACATCGTGGCCGACAGGTAAATCTCGACTGAAAAAATATAAGAAAGGGAAATAAGATGATTCTACAATATGAGTTTACTGAAAAAGAAAAGATGTTCTTAAAGAAAATGCATTTCAGTTTTGCTGATGAAATGGAAGATGAGAAAGCTGCGGATTTAGTGGATGCTATTGCTGATGATATACAAGGACTAAATGAAGATGACAGAAATATTGCCGAAGATATCATTACTAAAATCACTACTCATCCGGATTGGTAGCGGATAAAAATAACATACGGTTTCAAAAGCACTCTTAACGGGTGCTTTTATATTGCCTTTTCCGTACTGCAGGCGAAAAAGAACAGGTATTTCCGGTGTGGGGGATAAACCACGATAAAAAGTCGAAAGGAGATCATTATGACAAAAGAAGAGTTAAAGGCGTTGGGGCTGACTGATGAACAGGTTACGAAAATTTCGGAGGATTACGGTAAAAATTATGTGGCCAAGTCACAGTTCAACGAAAAGAACGAAGCCCTGAAGAATGCCGAAAAAGAGAAAGGAGAATTATCAAAACAGATTGAGGGTTTAAAAAAGAACAATGACAGTAATGCGGAGCTCAAGAAACAGCTTGAGGCTATGCAGGCGGCTGCCAAGACTATGGAAACAGAACATGCTACGCAGCTTGCGCAGATGAAACTGGATGCGGCGGTAGAACGTTCTCTGACTGCGGCAAAGGCAAAGAATATTAAGGCTGCCCGCGCTCTGCTGGACTTGAAAGACGCAAGGCTGGACGAAAAAGGGGAAGTCGTTGGACTTTCCGACAAAATTAAAGAGCTGCAGAAATCAGACACGTATCTGTTTGATGTCGTGGATAAACAGAAAAAAGAAGTAGATGGCATCCATCCCGGATCAGGTTCCGACGGTGGCGATGCGGCAAAACTGACTGTGCAGCAGCAATTTGAACAGGCATTAGGTATTTAATAAAAAAGGAGAATTAAACAATGGCAATTAATACACTTGAATATGCAAAGAATTTCCAACAGAGTCTGGATAAGCAAATGTTGGTAGGTGCGACTTCCGGATGGATGGAATCTAATGCACAGAATGTAAAATACAGCGGCGGGGATACGGTAAAAATGCCGGAGATTTCTATCGGCGGCTTAGCGAAATATGACCGTGACAACGGGTTCAATCAGGGTGCTGTAACTCTGAAATATGCAGATTACAAATTAACACAGGATCGCGGACGCACGTTTATGCTTGACGCTATGGATGTGGATGAATCCAATTTTGTGGCATCTGCCGGAAACGTTATGGGCGAGTTCCAGCGTACACAGGTTATCCCGGAAGTGGATGCGTTCCGCTACTCTAAGATTGCGGCTTTGGCAAAAGGCGCATCCCATGAAACGGCAACTTTCACGCCGGATAAAACAAACGTTCTGGAAAATCTGGACGATGAAATCGCAAAAGTTCAGGATATTGTAGGCGAAGGCGAACCGTTGGTTATTATCATGTCTATGCCTATCCGCACAATTCTTAACAATTCGCAAGACATTACCAAGTATTTGGATACTGCGGACTTTAAAGCTGGTGAAATTACTACCAAAGTAAAAACCTATAATGAAATTCCGATTCTTTCAGTTCCTTCCGCGCGCATGAAGACGGCGTATGTATTCAACGACGGCAAAACGGCTGGGCAGGAAAAAGGCGGATTCAAGCCGGATACTGCTGCAAAAGGAATCAACTGGATTATCATTGCCCGCCGTGCACCGATTGCGGTTTCTAAGACGGACAAGATCCGCATTTTTGAACCGAACGTGAATCAGAAGGCCGATGCGTGGAAGTTGGATTACCGCAAATTCCATGATCTCTGGATCCCTACAAACAAGCTGGCTGGTGTATGGGTTAATACCGGGGCGTAAGGAGGTAAATCATGGAAAGATTGACCAGACTGAACGAGGTACAGTACGTAGAAAGCGATTTCCAGAAAGAGAAATTGATATCGGAAGGTTTTGTTCTTGATGGTGCTGAACCGCACGGCGATATACCGCTGGACAAGATGACCAAACAACAGCTCGTTGAATACGCAGAG
>QWBY01000844.1_pt1 | contig 19990 bp, 17 predicted proteins | sample 1972471 | NCBI WGS metagenome assembly QWBY01 (sample SAMN09866722, study PRJNA288562) | Human gut metagenome isolate term6_stool, whole genome shotgun sequencing... | reverse complement strand
TTGCTCCGGGAGAAATCTCCAAAGACAGCAAAGACGCAGTGAACGGAAGCCAGCTCTTTGCAACGAACCAGCAGATATTCAATAATATGAATCAGATCAACAGCCTCCGTGAGGAAAGCCGTGAAGGTGATGCTCTGGGAGCAGCCATGGCAGCTCTGAAACCGCTTGATTTTGATCCGTATCAGAGAAGCCAGGTCATGGCAGGTGTAGGATACTACAGAGGAAAAGAAGCCATAGCACTCGGACTTGCGTACTATTCAAATGAAAATACACTTTTACATGCAGGACTTTCATATGCAGGTTCAAGCGAACTCATGGCGAATGCGGGTATTTCCTACAGATTCGGTTCAAGACACGACCGCAAACTTTTGGAAGAAAGAAATAAACTTATGCCACAGTATAAGGACGGAGTAATTTCATCGGTATACGTAATGCAAGATGAAATGACAAAACTTCAGAAAGAAAACGAAATTCTCAAAGAAAAGAATGCAAAGGCCGAAGCTGAAAACAAGGAAATGAGATCCGAACTTGAAATCTTGAAAAAACAAGTTTCAAAGCTTATGGAAAAAATATAAAAATAACGCATACCTCTGAAAAGGGGTATGCGTTTTTGATTGCGATAATTACGATAAAATCCAACAGTTTTTTGTGAAATGTTTTTGAAATAATTTATTTGTTTTTATTAATGATACGGTAAAATTAATTTGTCATAAAACTCCGATGACAACGAGGAAACATGGAAGTTAGATTTTTTTAGGAGCGTTAAATCGGGCAGTGGCGTAAGTGTAAATTACGGTGTTTTCGATTTGAGTGTACGTTAATTCTATATGAAGTTGGGTACTTGCATATGTCGAAGGACTTAAAGCGGTGGAAGATGCCGAAGTAGGCGCAACTTTCCGGTAGGCAAACGGAAAGACTGCTCTTGCAAACAATATCGACTTGAAGGCTTACTGCAATTTCAACCTTAAAGGAAAGAAAAAAATAAACGGTCGGGACGCATCGACACCTCTCTACAATTCTTGGAAAGTTTCGATAAATTACAAGTTCCGATAAAAAAGAAGGACTCTTTATGAGTCCTTCTTGCTTGTAAATCAATAGTGAGTATGTAAGTGGAAAACGGCTAATTTATCGGATTTTTGCAGAATTTACAGAGTCTTGAATTTTTGTCGATCGGTTTTCTGCAGTACGGACATGGAATTGTATCTTTATTTTCTTTTTCATTTTCGTAGGGGTTTTTCTCGTTTACGTTTTCAAAGGGATTTGTTTTTTCTTTGTAGTTGTCGAAGTTTCCTTTGAACATTTTTTCAAATATTTTTTTCGCTTCCTGAGTTTGTTTGTCTTGTTGCTTTTTGAGATCCGTTTTTCCGAGTATCAAAAGCAGAAGTATCGACAGAGGAAACGAGATTATTCCTACCATGTACCAAAGCAGAACGCTTCTTCCGTATCTGTATGCAAGGTATGCGGTGATGCATGCCAACAGCGGTGTTAACAGCAATATATTTTGTTCCATTTTTTTATCCTTTATAAATGTTTCAGCGGAGGATTTGCAAATTTTGTGAGTTTTGCTTTTTCTTCGTTTCTTATTTGTTCCGCCAATGCTTTTATTTTTTGTCGTATCCAGAGATCTGTCGTGGTGTTTTCTCTGTAGTCGGCTTCCGCATACATGTGTACTCTTCCTTCTCTTCTCAGTTGCTCTACTTGGTTCATCGCTTCGACATTTCCTTTCGGATAGACTGCAAAGGTAGATCCGTTGAATTGTTTTATTACCGAGAATGCCGGTATGTCGCTGGGGCCGTCCGCTATGTAAATCATGTTTTTGAAGTGGACTTTGCGTGATGCTTCCGGTATTTTCGTGTTTACGTTTATTTCGTTGTCAGGTTTTTCGTTCATGTGTGCCACTCCTTTGTTTATTTCAAAGAGTGCACGTGTTTTGCTTGTGTTGTCGATTGTGTATCCGATTTCCGAGATTGTTTTTTCTCCGCTTTCATCGGTAGTTTCTATAAATTCGCATGCCCATGCGTCTTTTATGTATGGAAATATATTGCAGCCTTTTATTATTTCCAACAGCCCTGTACTTACTACGAAGTGTTGTACTTTTATGTCGTATTCGGAGTATCTCGGGTTGTTTTCCACTTCGTCTACAGTACGTTTGAAAAAGTCGGGAAGTCCCGGATAGAATTCCAGTTCTTCTCCGAATTTACGCATTTTTTCGTTTGTAAGTCCTTTGAATTTTCCGCTTTTTACATAGTGCAGAAAGTGGTTCAGATAGATGGTGTCACGATTTACGTGTACGTTTTGCGTTTTCCAATATTTTTCCGGAAGGTTGTTTACTTCTTCCCAGAATTTATCTCCGTCTATTTGATAGTGTTTGAATATAGGGTCTTGCATGTATCCTTGAAGCAGTGTTTTGTCGAAGTCCCATATTACAGCAATTATGTTTGCCATTTGTCCTCCTAAGTTGTCAACATATTGTGTATAAATGTGTGAATAACTTCTTTTTTCTACTATCTATTGTATGGTTATGCCGAGGTATTCTTGTATGCTTTTTATTGCTTCATGTTCTCCGCCCAAGTATGCTTTGTAGAGCCAGAAGAGTGCTGCGTCTTTGTCTTTTTCCACTCCGGCACCTCTTGCAAAGCAAAGTCCCAAGTAGTACATTGCCGGTACGTATCCTTGTTCGGCACTTTTCATAAACCATTTTATTGCAGTTTCCATGTTTTCCATTATTTCTTCGCCCGTGTAGTAAATCATTCCAAGTGAGTATGCGGCTGCGGATGTGTGGTTTTCGTATGCTTTTTTATACCAGTTTATCGCTTCTTGTATGTTTTTTTCGCAGCCTTGTCCCGATTGCAGGCATTCTGCGGTTTTGTACATTGCATCGGGGTGTCCCAGTGTTGCAGCTTTTTTGTGAAGTTTGAATGCTTTTTCCGGATTTATTTTTGTGCCTATTCCGTTTTCGTAGCAGTCGCCCAAGTATTTTATACCGAATACGTTTCCGCTGTCGGCGGAGATTTTCATGTATTTGAACGCTTTTGTTCCGTCCGGATCGTCTATGTATCCGTTGATGCAGAGAAATCCTTTTACATATGACAGTCCGATGTCGCCGTCCGCTATCGCTTCATTTATAAATTCTACGCCTTTGTGAAGGTTTTCTTCTTGGTCTGCTTTGTTCAGATAGTATATTCCGAGTGTAGCTTTCGCTTCTTTTATGTTCATTTCCAATGCACGATTTAAGTATTCAAGACCTTTTTTCTCGTCTTTTTCTATCATTTCTCCGGACATGTACATTTCTCCGAGTTTGAATATCGGTCTCCAAAATCCTCGTTTTGCCGCTTGTTTGAGCCAGTAGAGTCCGTATTCGACATCTTTTTCCACTCCGAATCCGTATAAGAATTGATCGGATACTTCGTTTTGTGCAAATACGTCACCTTCCAATGCTTTCATGAGTATGTCTTTGTGACATTTTTTGCATAGTGATTGGTTTACTTTTTTTGTGTTTGTCGGATATGCACAGTTGAGTGTGGCGAATATATCTCCTTTTTTGCGTCCTTCTTTACGCCAAAAGGTTGCTTTTTTGAAGTCTTGTTTTGTTGTTCCGTATCCGTTTCCGTAAATTTCTCCTAGAAAATACATGGCACGTCCGTTGCCGTCTTGCGCCAGTTTTTCGAATATCGGTAACGATTTGTCTATTTGTCCTGTAAGATAGAGTTCTTCCGCTTTTTTCAGCTCTTCGTCCATGTAATCACCTCATTTTTTATTTTACTATTTTTCCGAGTATTATAGCAAATACTTGATTTTTGTGACTTCGTATTTCAAAGCCCCGAGTTATAAATTCTCGGGGCTTTGAGCGTTTTGCAATAATTTATTTTTTCAGTTCGCCGGCAATTCCCGGACTTGTCATTTCGTATGGTGAGAGTATTTCTTCCATGCGTTCTTTTGTCATGAGTTTTCTTGTCATGAGTATTTCTTTTACCGGTTTTTTTGTTTTGTAGGCCTCTTTTGCAATTGACGAGCATTCTTCGTATCCGATGTGGGGGAGAAGTGCGGTGATTGTTCCTACGCTTCCGTCTACCCATTTTTGACATTGTTCGGAATCCGCTTGAAGGTCTTTCAAGAGTTTTTCCGTAAATGTGTCGATTGCCGCAGTAAGGTAACGGAACGAGTTGAAGAGGTTGTATGCAAGTACCGGTTCCATTACGTTGAGTTCGAGTTGTCCGTTTTCAACGCAAAGTGAAATTGTAAGATCGTTTCCGATTACCTGGTAGCAGGTCTGATTTAAAACTTCGGCAATTACGGGGTTTACCTTGCCCGGCATGATTGAAGAGCCGGGTTGTCTTGCCGGAAGTATTATTTCACGAAATCCGCAGCGTGGACCCGATGCCATGAGTCTGATGTCGTTTGCTATCTTTATGAGTGAGAGCGCACCTACTTTGAGTGCGGAGGATACTTCTGCGAAGCAGTCCGTACTGTGTGTAGTGTCAATCAAGTTCGGTGACGTTTCAAAACGGAATCCGACAAGGTCGGAGAGTATTTGAGGATATTCTTTGAGATATTCTTTTTCCGCATTTATGCCGGTACCTATTGCCGTACCGCCCATGTTTATATTTTGCAATGCGCCGAGAGATCTCGTAAGTCTCCAAATAAATCTGCGTGCTGCCGATGCGTATGCGTTCATTTCCTGTCCCAATGTAATCGGCACCGCATCTTGAAGGTGTGTACGACCCATTTTTACGACATCTTTGAATTCGTCACCTTTCTTTTCGAATGCTTGCGCCATTCGTATGAGTGCATCCGTAATGATTTGCGCTTTACGAAGTATACATACTTTGATTGCGGTAGGAAATACGTCATTTGTCGATTGCGCCATGTTGGCGTGGTTGTTTGGAGAAATAATGTCGTAACGACCTTTTTCTTCTCCTATTATTTCCAATGCACGATTGCTGAGAACTTCGTTCATGTTCATATTTATTGAAGTTCCCGCACCGCCTTGAATGGGATCCAAGAAAAATTGATCTGCAAATTTTCCGGCGATAATTTCATCTGCCGCCTGTTCAAGTGCCGTTCCGATTTTTTTATCCAAACGTCCCGTTTTCATGTTTGTGATAAATGTAGCTTTTTTTACGGTAGCCAAAGCTTTTATGAAATCGTGGTCAATCGTGTCGCCCGTAATTTTAAAATTTTCTTTTGCTCTTAATGTCTGTACGCCGTAATAGGCGTTATCCGGAATTTCCAATTCTCCTAAAAAGTCATGTTCTTTACGCATTGTAAGCTCCTTTGGAAATCTATTTTATATAATTATTGATAGTATAAGGATAGCATAATTATGCTTGAAGTGCAATTATATATAACACGTAAAGATAATTTAATTAAAATAGTGTATACTTTTTGTTTATTATTATATATTTCGGATAAAACATATAAATACATTATTTTCGGTGAATTCTGAATATTTCAAAAACAAGTACAAAAATAAAAAAGAGGTAAATACCTCCGTAGAAAATAAATTGGAGCGGATGATGGGAATCGAACCCACGTATCCGGCTTGGGAAGCCGGTGTTCTACCATTGAACTACACCCGCATGTTCTTTTATTATTTTAACTTATCGGCGATTTATTGGCAATGAGTAAAAGGCGGAGTGTCCGCCTTTTTTTAGATGTCGTAGAAAAATAAAAATTCTTTTTTTATGTCTTCTCTCAAACTTCTTGATACCGTACATTCTTCTTCCGTTTGATTTTTGATTTTTTCACGAAGCGTTTGCGGTGTGGATTGAGGAAGGTGGAAATCTATGCAAATTTTTGATATGCGGTTGTTTTTATTGTCATATTCTTGCGATGTTTCCGCATATGCTCCTTCGATTGCTTGACCGTTTTCATTTGCGATCATATTTATTACCGACAATGCGCAGCATGCCGTTGCCGCAGTTGCAAGTTCGCCCGGAGTTGCGGATTTCTTGTTTCCGTTTTCGTCCGGTATGTCTGTCGTTGCAATTACTTTGTCGTTGAAAAGAGTTTCGATTACATATCCTGATTTTTTTAAGATTTTCAGTGCCATAAAAAACCTCCTGAATTAATAATATATTACGTATTTTACCGTAACTGCCGTTTAATTTGAAATGTCGTAGAAATATTTCATGTCACGAAGCATGTCGGGTCTGAAACTTCTTGATACCGTACATTGTTCTTCTACGGCTTTTTCAAGTTGCATGCGTATATTTTCCGGTATTGATGACGGGAGATGGAATTTGATGAAAATTTTTGACAGTCTGTTGCGTGCTTTGTCGTAGTTTTGCGATGTTTCCGCATAGGCTCCGTCTATATTCAATCCTTTTTCTCCGGTTACAAGTGTAATTACGGATAATGCACAACATGCGATTGATGCCACTGCAAGTTGTCCCGGTGTCGGCGCTTGTTTGTTTCCGTTTTCGTCCGGAAGGTCAGTGGTGAATATTATTTTTTGGCCGAACATACCTTCAATCTTATATCCGTTCTTTTTAACTATTTTTATCGGCGGTGTTTTCATTTCGACTTCTTCTTTCTTTGCTTTCAGCTTGAATGCACGTGGTGTTATATTGTATTTCTGTGTAAACATTTTCGTAAAATAACTTTGTGTTGTAAATCCGCAGGCAGATGAAATATCCAGTATCGAGTCGTTTGTCTTTCTAAGCAGCATGCAGCTCATTTCAAGTCGATAATCGTTTAAGTATTCTATCGGCGATTGTTGCATGTATTTTTTAAATATTACACAGCATTTACTTCTCGATACGTTTCCGGCTTTCGCTATTTCATTTAATTTTATTTTTTCTCCGTAGTTTGCATTTATGAATGAAATCATTCTTTTTTGCGATTCCATGTTGATATTGTCGAGTACTATGTTTCTGTCTTTTTCGGTCGGAGAAAGTGCGTAGACTTTTGAGAGCAATATGTGCAAAAGTCCGATTATTTCAAGTTCGTATGCGGGGGATTTTACACTGTTCAACTCGTATATATGCATCAAAATCTTGCCGGCTTTTTCGCCGAGTTCATGATCGTGAGGTATATAGAAAAAGTCACGACGGTTGTCTTCCATGAGAGAAAGCAGCAATTTGGTACGTATCGTATTGTTTCCTGTAAGTATTGCGGGGTGTATCCACAGGCGGAGAAAACGACAGTCGTTTCCTTTGTGCGGCGCTACACGATGCATGACTTGGGGATTTATTATGAATGAATCTCCTGTTGTGAGTTTCGTGACATTCATTCCGCAAAAGATTTCCATTTCACCGGTGAGTATGAATATTATTTCCATATCGTCTTGCCAGTGTGAGAGTTTCTGCAATCCCGGTTGTAAATTTATCGTTTCAATAGATGAGTAAATTGCAGATTTGTTTTTTGAAAAATTTGATGAAGAATTATTTTTTACAAAATTATTTGCAATCATGTATAAAACCTCTTGTTGAACTATTTTTATAAAATGTAATACGATTTTGCTATATAAAAAACTTTTTTTGTAATATTATTATAACATAAACATAGAAGAAATTGAATATGCCTATATTTTGTTATATAATGTTATTGAAGTAAATTAACAAGGGAGGATTTTAAAATGTTGCAAAAAGAATTGAATCAGTTGTTGAGTGATTTTTATGTTATGTATCACAAGCTCCAGAATTACCACTGGTATATAAAGGGTTATCATTTCTATGATGATCATGAACAGCTTGAAAAGTACTACGATGAAATGGCTGAAAATGCCGATGTAGTTGCAGAGCTTATGATGCAGATTGAAGTTCATCCGGAAGCTACAATGAAGGGCTGGCTCGCTTTGACAAAGATTGAAGAACCGACAAATGAAGAAATCAGTTCCGAAGATGCTTATACTCATGTTTTGAAGGATTACAAGTACCTTCTAGAAGAAATCATAAGCGTAAAGAGAGCTGCGGAAAAGGTTGAATGCGATCTCGTTGCAAATACAATGGATGACTTTATCGGTCAGTTCAGCAAGAATATCTGGATGCTCAGACAGGTTGTAAAACAGTAATTTATAATAAAGCCGATGTCGAATTGTTTCATTCGATGTCGGTTTTTTATTTTGCAAAAAAATAAAAAATTTTTAAATTTTTAAATATTGAGAATGTATTTGTAAATGTCGTATTTCGGGTATTTCATATTGAGAATTATCTCTTTGCATGCAAAAAAGGTATAGATTTTTTACAATTTTTATATTTCTTTTTTCATTTATATAGTGTATTATAGTTAAGGCATTATACTATATGTAGTGTAGAGATGTATATAAACAGCTATATTTTGTAGTAATATCGAATATTTTAAAACAACGAAAAGATAGATTGAAGTACGGTAAATCGTGAAAGGGGAGCATTATGGAGGATATTGTCGTAAGTAACAAGGTAATAAAGCGTAACGGTGAAGAGGTTACTTTTGATATTTCCAAAATTGTTGCAGCTATAGAGAAGGCAAACAAGGAAGTGGACGGAATTCATCGCATGAATCATTATCAGATTTGCGGTGTTGCGGAAACTATTGCCAAGTTTGCGGATAAATGTTCTCACGCCGTTCATGTCGAAGATATTCAGGATATGGTGGAACGTGGAATTATGGAGATGCGTGCATATGAAGTGGCACAGAAGTATGTGCGTTATCGTTATAAGCGTGAAATTTCACGTAAGAGCAATACGACCGATGACGGAATTCTTTCTTTGATTGATTTGAACAATGAAGAAGTAAAGCAGGAAAATTCAAATAAAAATCCGATAATAAATTCCACTCAGCGTGATTACATGGCGGGTGAAGTTAGTAAGGATTTGACAAAGAGATTGCTTTTGCCCGAGGAAATCGTTCGTGCGCATGAAGAGGGTATTATTCACTTTCACGATGCGGATTATTTTGCACAGCGTGAGCATAATTGCGATCTGATAAATCTTGAGGACATGCTTCAGAACGGTACCGTAATCAGTCAGACTTTGATTGAAAAGCCGCACAGTTTCTTTACGGCTTGCAATGTAACGACTCAGATTGTCGCACAGGTCGCAAGTAACCAGTACGGCGGACAGTCTTTCACCTTGTCGCACTTGGCACCTTTTATAGATATAAGCCGTAAAAAGATAAAGAAACAAGTTCTCGAAGAACGTGAACTTACCGGTGAAAGCAATGATGAAGATATAGTAAATAAAATTGTCGAAAAACGTTTGGATAATGAAATAAAGAGCGGTATACAGACAATTCAGTACCAACTTATCACACTCATGACCTGCAACGGACAAGCTCCGTTTGTAACGATGTTCATGTACTTGGATGAAGTTCCCGAAGGACAACTTCGTGATGATTTGGCGAAAATTATAAAAGAAGTTCTCGTTCAACGTATGCAAGGGGTAAAGAACGAAAAAGGCGTATGGGTAACACCGGCATTCCCCAAGCTTATTTACGTACTTGACGAAGACAACATACATGAAAATTCCAAGTATTACTACTTGACGAAAATTGCAGCGGAATGCAGTGCGAAACGTCTTGTTCCCGATTACATTTCAGCAAAAATAATGAAGGAAATGAAACAGGGAGATGTATATACATGTATGGGATGCCGTTCATTCTTGACAGTTGAAGACAGTCAGAGAAATCCGGATGGATCACGTAAGTATTACGGAAGATTTAACCAAGGGGTAGTAACAATAAACCTCGTGGACGTTGCATGTTCTTCCAATGGAGATATGAAAAAGTTCTGGGAAATACTCGAAGATCGACTTGAACTTTGTCATCGCGCATTGCGTTGTCGTCATGAAAGACTTCTCGGCACCGTTTCGGACGTTGCACCGATACTTTGGCAGTACGGAGCATTGGCAAGACTTAAAAAAGGCGAAACGATAGACAAACTTTTATATAACGGTTATTCCACAATATCTTTGGGATATGCCGGACTTTGTGAAATGTCTTACCGCATGGTAGGTGAATCTCACACAACTGAAAAAGGAAGAGAATTTGCACTCAAGGTAATGCAGAAACTCAATGACAAATGCAGTGAATGGAAAGCTCAAGAAAATATAAGTTACTCCGTTTACGGCACACCGATGGAATCGACAACATACAAATTTGCAAAAGCATTGCAGAAACGTTTCGGTATAATCAAGCATGTAACCGACAAAAACTATATTACAAACAGTTACCATGTACATGTGGCTGAAAAAATAGATGCATTCAATAAACTTAAATTCGAATCGGAATTCCAGAAACTTTCACCGGGCGGTGCAATCAGTTATGTGGAAGTTCCGAATATGCAAAACAATTTGCCGGCAGTTCTCAGCGTAATGAAGTACATATATGAAAATATAATGTATGCGGAACTCAATACAAAGAGCGACTACTGTGAAATGTGCGGATATGACGGAGAAATAAAAATAATAACCGATGACAGCGGAAAACTGATTTGGGAATGTCCGTCTTGCAAAAATCACGATCAGCATAAAATGTCGGTAGCAAGAAGAACATGCGGATACATAGGAACGCAATTCTGGAATCAGGGAAGAACTCAGGAAATAAAAGACAGAGTGCTTCATTTGTAAAAGAAAACTCAAGAAGCGAAGATTATTGAAAATCAAGAGGAAGAAATATGAATTACGGCGGCATTAAGGAATACGATATAGCAAACGGACCGGGAATAAGATTGAGTCTGTTTGTTTCCGGTTGCCGTCATCATTGCAAAGGTTGTTTCAATGCAATGACATGGGACTTCAACTACGGTGAGCCGTACACAAAAGAAGTCGAAGACGATATACTGAAAAAACTCGGACAAGAATGCTACCAAGGACTCACACTCTTGGGTGGCGAACCGATGGAACCGGAAAATCAAAAATGCATACTTCCTCTTGTAAGACGCTTTAAAGAAATGTATCCGAAAAAAGATTTGTGGTGTTTTACCGGTTTTCTTTTCGACAAAGACCTCTTGGGCTGGATGTCGGAAGAACTTTATGAAACGCCCGAACTTTTGAAATATATAGACATACTTGTAGACGGGAAATTCATACTCGAAAAAAAAGATGTCAGACTCGTATTCAAAGGATCGTCCAATCAAAGAACGATAGACGTACAAAAATCTTTGAAAGAAGGGAAAATATGTTTCTGGAATCCCTTCGGAGTCGCAACTTCAAAAAGCGCAAGAATATAAAATCAAAACGCAAAGACCTAAAAATCTTTGCGTTTTTTTATTGAATGTTTATTTAATAAAAACCGAAATTTGAATATTGAAATTTAAAGTTATGATATTTAAGAGTTATTTATTTTTTTTTATGAACGTGGTAAAATATATATAGTCATAAATTCTAAATTATATCAGAAAATTTATTCATGGTAAACAGCTTCTGTGAAATTTTTTGCAGAGGTTTTTATTTACAAGGCAAATGTATTGAGGAGTGATACTGTGTTGGAATTGAAAGAAGTTCGTGGCGCATTGCTGGGTGAAGCGTGTGGCGATGCACTCGGGTATCCGCTTATACATTTATCGCAAGAAAAAATTTTGAGTATTTTCGGGCAATTCGGATTGCGTTTGCTTGTTCGCACAAGAAAGAGTATAGGCAAATCCGCACCGGTTACGGAACTTACCCAACTTATGCTTTCAACGGTTGACGGACTTTTATGGTCGGATGCAAAGAAAATTGATGTCACCGAAGGTGTTTATAAAGGTTATATGCGTTGGTACTACGGACAAACCGGTGAAGAACCTCGCAGAGGGCAGAAGTCATGGATGCGACGTCAATCACATGAGCATGAAATCTGTTTGATACATAAAAAATTTATGCATGAAAGACGGGAAGGCGATGAAGATTGTCTGAATGCGCTTTCTTCAGTCAAAAGAGGTACGAAGAAACATAAATTGAACGACAGTGAAAGCTCAAGCGTTTTGACACGTGCGATACCTGTGGGACTTTTGTATTCGGACGATTTCAAGCTTGCATTTGAAAAAGCCGTTGAAATTGCGTATCTGACACATTCATCGGATATTGCGGTACTCTCGGCAGGAACGCTTGCGGCATTGGTTTCACTTTCAGTTTCGGGAAGTTCCATTCCGAAAGCTTTGGAAACCATATATGAATTTTTGAATAAAGTTGATAATTCCGATTCGATTATATCCTTGCTTTCGGCAGCACAGGAACAATCCGTCAAACATCCTGCCGGTAAGGGCGGTTCTTGGGATTATATCGACAGTATAAACTCACTCGGCAGCGGAGAAGAAGCGAATGAAGCGCTTGCTATGGCGGTATTTTGTTTTATGACCATAGACGATCCTTTCGAAGCAGTTATTGCAGCAGCAAATAATGGCGGAAATTCATCTGCAGTGGCATCGATTACGGGAGCGCTTGAAGGCATTCGTCACGGAGAAAAATTTTTACCGAATTATTGGACGGACATGCTCGAAGGAAGAGAAAGCATAGAACTTTTAGCGGAAAAGTTTTGCCATATGTGCGAAAAAAGAATTTTAAGAAAATAGTGAAAACGGAGTTGTATTTCAAGAGTACAACTCTTTTTTTGTTTGAAAAATATGAATTTATATTTTAAATTAAATACGAATATATTTTTGAATTTCGGAAAATATATTTTTTTTAAATGCTATAATAAAAAGATGTGGAAAGGAGAATATATGACACGAGAGCAAATATTGAAAAAATATTTCGGCTATGATGAGTTTCGTCCCATGCAGGGTGAAGTCATAGATGAAATATTAAGCGGTAAAGACGTACTTGCAATCATGCCGACAGGTGCCGGAAAGTCACTTTGTTTTCAAGTGCCTGCTTTGATGTTTCCTTATGGCAGCGTCATTATTTCTCCTTTGATTTCACTTATGAAAGATCAAGTTGAAGCATTGAACGAACAAGGCATTTCCGCCTCGTACGTAAACAGTACGGTGACATATGAAGAGTCCATAGAACGTTTGCGTGAATTATATAGAGGACATATAAAACTTCTGTACATGGCGCCGGAAAAACTCGAAGCCTCTTACTTCACACATTGTCTGTCGCAAGTTCCGCTTTCAATGGTTGTCGTGGACGAAGCGCATTGTGTATCGCAATGGGGGCATGATTTTCGTCCGAGCTATCGCAAAATACGTAACTTTATAAATACACTTTCGAAAAAACCGATAATTGCAGCATTTACGGCAACGGCAACACAAGCAGTGGAAAAAGATATGCGTGAAAGTTTGGGACTTTCGGATGCACGACTTTTCAAAACGAGTCTTGACAGACCGAATTTGTCTTTTACTGTAATAACTGATACGGACAAATATTCTTTTTTGAGTAAGTATATTTCCGCACACAAAGAAGAAAGCGGAATAATTTACTGTGCGACACGCAAGGCGGCCGATGAAGTATACGAGTATGTAAAAGCTCAAGGTCATTCGGTAGGAAAGTATCACGCCGGAATGGACGATGACGAAAGAAGAAAAGCTCAAGAAGATTTTTCATTCGACAGAGTGCAAATCATGGTTGCGACAAATGCGTTCGGTATGGGAATAGATAAAAGCAATATACGCTACATAATTCATTACCAAATGCCGAAAAGCCTTGAAGCATACTATCAGGAAGCCGGACGTGGAGGACGTGACGGAGATGATGCCGAATGTATATTGCTCTACAGCGGACGTGACAGCGGAATACAGAAATTTTTGATTGAACAAAGTTTCGGTGATGAAGATCGGAAAAAGAAAGATTACAGAAGATTGCACGCAATGATCGACTACTGTAAAACCGGAGAATGTTTGCGCAACTTCATTTTGAAATACTTCGGTGAAAAACCGAAAGAGAATTGCGGACATTGCAGCCGATGCCTTACCGAATGTGCAAAAGCGGACGTGACGGACATTGCCGTATTGGCATTTCGTACGATAAAAATCGTAAATGAACATTTCGGAATGTCGGTTATAGCGGATATTTTGAAAGGAAGTCGTTCAAAATCGGTTATCGAACGAAAGCTAGATAAGGTACCGACCTACGGAAGACTTTCATTTGAAAGTGCGAAACATATAAAATCCATGCTTGCACGATACATGGCGGACGGATATTTAAGACGTGAAGGCGAACCGTATCCGGTATTGAAGCTTACCGAAAAAGCACAGGAAGTACTTGACGGAACAAGAAAAGTAATGTCGATTGCAAGTGCTGCAAGTGATGTAATCGAAGATACGATAACGGAAAAGAAAGTGAAGATAAAAAATAAGGGAACATTCTTTGAAATATTGCGTAAATTGAGAAGAGAAATAGCAAGCGAAGAAAAAGTTCCTCCGTTTGTAATATTTTCAGATGCTACACTTACGGACATGCTCATAAAAATGCCGACAACCGAAGATGAACTTGCAAAAGTAAAAGGCGTGGGAGCATTCAAATTAAAAAAATACGGAAAACGTTTTATCGAGCTTTTAAAAAGTGTAAAAGACAAAAAAGTAAAAAGCGATGAAGAAAAAAGCTTTGAAAATTTGAGAAATGATTCAAAAGAAAGAAAAATAACGACAAGACAAAATAAATATGAAATGTCGGCAAAACTTTTCAAACTTCGTAAAAATATTTCCGAAAAAGAAAATATAAAACCGCACTTGATATTCAGTGATAAAATTTTGGAAGAAATTGCAAAAAAAGCTCCGAAAACTCTTGAAGAACTTTCGGCGATAAAAGGGATAGGTCCTCGAAAAATTGAAAAGTACGGAAAAATATTTTTAAAGGAAATCGAATCGGTCGGAAATATTGAAAATACGGAATTTTCAGAAACCGACAAACAGGCATTTTTGTTGTATATGACAAAAGTATTGGAACGCATCGGAAGAAAAATTCATGTAAAAAAAGAATTGTACAGAATAGACGAAGATTTGATAAAATGCTTTTATTCGGACGAAAATCCGGAGAAGTATTTGAATGATGAGCAGCGAAAGCACAAGGAAGAAATAATACGTGCGATAGATGCTTATCGCAATATAGTAAATATGAGAGTGAGGAAGTAAATGAACGCAGACAAACAATATCTCGGTATTGTAAAAAATATACTGGAAAACGGTTCCTTGGGAAACAATCGTACAGGAATGCCGGCATATAAATTACCGCATCAAATAATGCAATTTGACCTTGAAAAGGAATTTCCCATACTTACAACGAAGTTTGTAGCATTTAAAACTTCTATAAAGGAAATACTTTGGATTTGGCAAAAACAGTCCAATGACGTTCGTGAACTTCAAAAATGGAATTGCTATATTTGGGACGAATGGATGCTCAATGACGGTACAATCGGAAAAGCATACGGATACCAGCTCAAAGAATACAAGCAGGTAGATACATTGCTCGATTTATTGAAAAACAACCCCGAAAGCAGAAGAATGGTTGTAGATCTTTGGAATGTAAAAGATTTACCGGAAATGGCACTTTATCCATGTGCGTTTCTTACCATGTGGGACGTGACAAGTGACGGCAGACTCAACTGCATGCTCGTACAAAGAAGCGGAGATATGGGATTGGGTGTACCTTTCAATATGGCTCAATATGCCGCACTTACTCATATGATTGCGCAAGTGTCCGGACTTAAAGCGGGACTTTTTACACATGTAATAAACAATGCTCATATTTATCAAAATCATGTAGAAGCACTCAAAGTGCAACTTGCAAGACTTGATGAAGCATATGAAGCACCGAAAATTGTTTTGAATAAAGACGTAAAAAATTTTTACGACTTCAAACCGGAAGACATCGTACTTGAAAATTACAAGCATCACGGTAAATTACCTATGGCGGTGTCGGTATGATATCTATAATTGTCGCAAGAGCTAAAAACGGAGTAATCGGAAAAGACAACAAACTTATTTGGCACATTTCAGACGACCTCAAATATTTCAAAAAGTGTACTACGGGTCATCCGATTATAATGGGAAGAAAAACATTTGAAAGCTTTCCGAAGTTACTTCCCAATCGTACTCATTACGTGCTTACAAGAGATAAAAATTACAAAGCGCAAGATGAAGTGAAAGTTTTCAATGATGTGGAAACTCTCGTGAAATCATTGCCGGAAGGCGAAAATTTCGTAATCGGCGGCGGACATATTTATAAAGCGTTTTTGGAAAAAGCGGACAAACTTTATATAACGGAAATTGAAAAAGAATATGAAGGCGATACATATTTTCCGGATATCGACATGAACGAATGGGAAATAGAAAAAGAAATCGAAAGCGAAGACAAAACGATTCCGCACAAGTTCGTAGTGTACAAAAGAAAACATATATAAATTCGAAAAGTACGAAAATGAATTCGTACTTTTTAAATTTTAAATGGAAATATTATTTATAAATTAAAACAAAATATAAAAAATATTACCTTACATATTTTTGTATGATACTATTAATATATTGAAAAGGAGGTGCAGCATGACCGTACGTGAAGAAATTTTGACACAAACACCTTTTGAACTCATGATGAAATTGTCTTTGCCGGCAATTTTGGGAATGGTTGTAATTGGACTTTATCCGCTTATGGACGGTATTTTTGCCGGACGTATTATAGGCGAAGCCGCACTTACCGCATGCGGTATTGCAGTACCTCTTTTGATGATAAACAGCGGAATTGCGACTCTGATAGGAGTGGGATCGGCATCCGTTCTTTCACGTGCGTTGGGCAGAGAAGATTACAAAACTGTAGATTTGATTATGGGAAATCTACTTTTTTGGTCAACAGTCACTTCACTTATAATTACAATTGCCGGAATTTCGGTAAGTTCATACTTCTTGGATATGATCGGTGCGACCGGAATAATAAAAGAATACGGTATAAGATACCTGCGTGTGCTTTTCATAGGTTCTTTATTTGCAAATTTTTCACAATGCTCAAACATGGTAATGCGTGGTGAAGGACTTATTCGGCGTGCAATGATTATTATGGCGGGCGGTGCGATATTCAATATCGTTTTCGATCCGATACTTATGCTCAATATGGGAGAATACGCAATCGAAGGCGCTGCAATTGCAACGGTACTTGCAGAAATTTTACAGGCGATATTCACACTGCACTACTTTATGAAAAAAAGTGAAATCGTACAAATAAAAAGTTTTTTGCCGGATACGGAAATAACGAAAGAAATGTTTTCTGTCGGAGTTTCCGCAATGCTCATGTCGCTCCTTTTCATGGTACGACAAATATTTTTATACAAAGCGGCATTTCAATACGGCGGAGATATGCATGGAATACTTATGTCGGCGGTACTTCGTGTTTACGGATTTGCATTCATACCCTTGTGGGGAATGAGTCAAGGACTTCAACCGATAGTAGGTACGAACTACGGTGCAGGAAAAATGGAACGTGTAAGAAAAGTAATGTACACATTTCTCGGCGCATCCACACTGCTTGCAGCGGTATTTTGGCTGCCGATAATGATATTTCCGAAAGAAATACTTCTCATATTCGGAGTATCGGGAAATTTGGCAAGTATCGGCGTACATTACAGCAGAATATTTTTTGCGGCATACGTATTGAACGGAGTCATGATAACCGGAATGACCTACTTCCAATCAATAGGTGACGGAAAATCCGCAACATGGTTTGTAGTAGCCGATCAACTGCTGCTCTTTACCCCGTTGGTGCTGGTACTGCCTTTGTACATAGGCATAGAAGGAGTGTGGTCGGCATCTTCGATAGTTGACTTTTCGGTAATATCCATATCACTCATATTCATACTTCGCTCGCTGAAAAAATTGAAAGTTTGAAAAATAAATTTTAAAGCTTATTAAAAATATAAAGATAAAACAACGCATACTTCTTAAAAAAGGTATGCGTTTTTCATTCTATGCTTTTTTGTAAAAAATAAATAAAATTTTTATATGCAAAAATTTATGAAACTGCAAAAAGCACGATAATTCATGGATATTTTAAAATTATTTCACTACTATATATAGATTTACGATATTTGATTTGTACTATATATTGTGTTAATCTAAATGTATCGAAAATAAGCGATAAGGTTTGAAAAGCTTTTATGAGGTGAAATATGTCAAAAGAAAATTATTACATGAAATCGCAATCTCCTGTCGAATATGCGTATGCAAAAGACAAGAAAAATATGCGTTCAATAAATTGGAATGTAATGAATGACGATAAAGATTTGGAAGTGTGGAATCGTGTAACTCAAAATTTCTGGCTTCCTGAAAATATTCCCATGTCGAATGATATACCTTCTTGGAATACTCTTTCCGATGACTGGAAGCAACTTGTTACACGTACATTTACCGGACTTACATTACTTGATACCGTTCAGGCGTCAATCGGAGATATAGCTCAGATAAAAAATTCCGTAACCGATCATGAGCAGGTTATTTATGCAAATTTCGCTTTTATGGTAGGTGTGCATGCACGTTCGTACGGAACGATTTTTTCTACACTTTGTTCAAGCGAGCAAATCGAAGAGGCGCATGAGTGGGTTGTAAATAACGATGCACTTCAGGCACGTGCGAAGTTGCTCATACCTTACTATACGGGTGACGATCCTTTGAGGTCGAAGGTTGCGGCGGCTCTTATGCCGGGATTTTTGCTTTACGGAGGATTTTACTTACCTTTCTACTTGGCGTCACGTGCAAAACTTCCGAATACTTCCGACATGATACGTCTTATATTGCGTGACAAAGTCATACATAATTATTATTCGGGTTACAAGTATCAGCAAAAAATCGCAAAGGAAAACGATGCAAGAAAAGCGGAAATGAAGAAGTTCGTATTCGACTTGATGGAAGAGGAAATAGAACTTGAGAAAATATATTTGCGTGACCTTTACAAGGGATTCGATATTGCGGATGACGCTATAAGATTCAGTGTGTACAACGCCGGAAAATTCCTTCAGAATTTAGGTTACGATTCACCTTTCAGTGAAGAAGAAACGCATATCGCACCGGAAGTATTTGCACAACTTTCGGCAAGAGCGGACGAAAATCATGATTTCTTCTCCGGCAGCGGCTCATCGTACGTTATCGGCACAACTGAAGAAACAACAGATGAGGATTGGGATTTCTGATGAAACCATATGTAGTATACTTTTCGACAAAATCAAACAACACACACAGATTTGTGGAGAAACTCGATTGTGAGAAATCACGTATACCGATAGAGCTTGACGAGGAACTCCATGTAAATCGTGATTATGTGCTTATAGTACCGACCTACGGAGGCGGCGGACATACGAAAGACGGTAAAGTCGACACTCACGGTTCGGTAAAAAAACAAATTATACATTTTTTGAACAATGAAGAAAATCGTAAACATTGCTTGGGTGTAATAAGTTCGGGAAATACGAATTTTGCAGAGTCATATGCAATAGCCGGCCCGATAATAGCGAATAAACTCAAGGTGCCGTGGCTTTATAAATTCGAACTTTTAGGCACGAAGTACGATGTGGAAAAAGTACAGAATATTTTAAATGAAATGTTTAAAAAATAAAAAGTAAAAACGAGGGAAAAAATGTCAAAAACATCATCCGAAAAATATATTTCCTTGAATGCACTTACAAAGTTCAAGGACGAAGACGGCAAGTACCACTTTCAGTCGGACAAGGAAGCCGTTCAAGAATACATCAAAACTCAAATCGAACCTTCAATGATGAAATTTTCTACACTTGAAGAAAAATTGAAATACTTGGTTGACAACAACTATTATGATGAAGAAATATTGAACCGATACAGTAAGACTTTCATCCGTGAAATATATGCGATAGGTAAGGAATACGATTTCAAATTCAGAAATCTCATGGGAGCGATGAAGTTTTACACGTCATACGGACTTAGAACGGACGATAAAAAATATTATCTTGAAACATTTACCGAACGTGCGATAATGAATGCGCTTTTCCTTGCAAACGGTAGTGAAGATCTTGCGAAAAAGCTTGTCGGAGATATACTTTCAAACAGATTTCAGCCGGCAACTCCCACATTTTTGAATGCGGGTAAAAAACGCAGAGGTGAATATATTTCCTGTTATCTTTTAAGACTTGAAGACAATATGGA
>QWBY01001096.1_pt1 | contig 20054 bp, 27 predicted proteins | sample 1972471 | NCBI WGS metagenome assembly QWBY01 (sample SAMN09866722, study PRJNA288562) | Human gut metagenome isolate term6_stool, whole genome shotgun sequencing... | reverse complement strand
TCTACCAATCGCTACTTGTGATTGAGTGTATCTCAATTCTACATCCCTTGTTAATCTTCCCATTAAAGTTACATTATTCATAATCTACTCTCCTTTATTCTTGTTATGTATGTAATATATAAAAATGTTCCATAAAGAAGGCTAAGTTTTTAGCTTAACCCAACTTTATAATTGGTCTAGTATCTTTTCCACTATCTCTGGTTTTACGACATCTTCACATATTATGAAACCTTCTGTTGAATAACCGTCATAAATTAATTCATCATTATCTTTGATTTTTACATTTGTTGCATTTATTATTTGCATACCGTCGTCACCAAGTAACATATATTCTTTATTTTCGTTTCTTGTTACATCATATGTTTTTCCATTTACTGTTATTTTAAGTTCTTCCATAATCTACTCTCCTTTATTTTTTATTTTTCTTATGTATGTAATATATCGGTGAAACGAGCAATCCAAACAAGTTAATCATTCCGATCGTTGTACCTAAAAAAAGGAGAAACAAATCTCCCTATTACGCTATCGTGAAATTTTCTGACCAACACTCTCCAATCAATCCGTATACTTCGTCTATATCATAACCATAATTGATTAAATCGCCACTAAAGTTAAATTCTTCGAAATAGTCTTTTTTAACCTCGAAACTGAATGGCTTTTCTAATTCTATTTCTAAACAGCTTCCACCACCAAAAATTGGATCATATAATCCTAATGTTGTGTTTTCATCAACGGTAATCTTTTTACCCGTATTATAAACATCGAAAAACTCATTTAAATTTATTCTTGTTAGAACGGTTAACATACATCTATCAGAACTTAAGTTTTTCAATTCTTCTATAAATGATTTTAGAAATTTGCTATTTTCTACAAGTGATTCATTTCTCAAATCTTCTAACTTATATCCTTGTGATGAAAAAAGCTCTGTAAGAATTGGGCTAATAGGTTCATTAACTCTATCTTCTTCATCTTCGAAAATATCATCAAAATTAGACCAAAGTTGTCTACCTTCAGAATTAAGGTTATCTTGTTGACTTGGGAAGAAATAAGCGTTTAATGAAGTGTTACCTAACAATTCATCAATGTTATAATCAACATTTTCACTCATTAAGTAATAAATTTCATCATCTGCGAAATCTTCTTCTTCAAATCCTTCAAACTCTTTTAGAGTTAACAAATAATCTATATAAGCCCTTATACAATTATCATCAACACTATCGAATAGAAAATCTTCATATATTGCATCTACTAGGCTATCTTTACTGAAGTTATCTAATTTATAGTTTGATAAAAAAACTCTATCTCTGTAATCTATATACACCTCTGGAATGTTGCCGCTTTCTATTTCTTTTTTAACTAATTCCATTAATTCTGCTGTTTTAATCATTGTTTTCTCTCCTTTATCTCTTTGTTATGTATGTAATATAGCAGGATTAAAAGCAGCAGGAACTAGTTACTATTTCCAATTACTGTACCTACAATCCAGAGCAAAAAATAGCCCCGAGGCTATATAGTCTCGAGGCTCTATCATTATCTTTGACTTCTCATACACAAAATCAATGTTTAACCTTTGGATTGTATTTTACAAAATCGCTTAGCTTTATGCTGTATTCGGTATGCTTTCCATTTTTCTTAACAATTTTAATCTTTTCTTCTATCTTTTCCCTAACATCTTTTGGAATATTTCTACAAGATAGTTTGTTTATGTTTATTGTATTATCCAATTCTATTCTATATGATTTTGAACAATCTATAAAAGAATCGGCTCTCAAATTACACTTGTTTTTTAGATCACCTACCAACAAAAAACATAGTGGATTCACTTTAGACCCACCATAAAATACCTTATATTCTTTTCCTAACACTGATGATATCGAATATAGGACAATAGAATTACAATCAAAAAATCCTACAAAATGTTGATGTGCTACCAACGTTTTTGTAGGATCGTTTGGATATATTAGTTTGCAAATTAGAATATCCATTATGAAAAAACCAACTCCCCGTCTATCATTTCTATAAAAGCAGGAGAATCTATACTATTAATTGTTTGAAGTATCTTTAACACGTCATCCGTTAATTCTAGGTTATCTTTAAAATAAATATATTTATTTCCATTCACTCTTTCTATTGCGATGTTATTGAAGTCATAATATTTATAAATATTGTATAAATCTAGCATATACTCTTTCACATCTTGTGAAATGTTTTTGAAATTAATTAAACCTTTTTCTTCAACATCTTTCCATATATTATGAGTATGAGATTCCTCTGTTAGTTCTTTTGAAGAATAATCAGCATATACAAAATTAATAATTTCTAATACCTGTAATATCTTTTTATCAGTTATAGAAGGAATACTATTAACTAATTCAAATAGGCTATTATCTTTATATTCGTTATATATGCTTTCTATTACAGGCCCCTTTTCCCACTTTTCAAAATTATCACTCATAAGGTCTTTTCCAAAAACACTAAAATACATAAGATTTGAAAAATACAACAACTTATTTAATTTTAGATTTCCGTCAAAATCGCCTTTTAATAGATTTGGATTCTTGTTTAAAAACCACTTTGAAAAATCAATAGCTCTCATAAAAACACCTCCATTTTAGAAAAAGAGCTTCAATGATACAAACATGAAGCTCTTTCTTATTAATTCCTCTTTCTCTTAGCCTTATTATATCACACATATTGCGAAAATCAATCAAAATTATTGTACATTTGAACAAACTCTTTTGAAAATTTTATCTTAGTATCTTTTGTTTTATAAAACTCTACAACATTGTTACAAAAATCTATCGAAACCCTTTTGTTGTTTGCGAACGCTGTTTCTATTTTACTAATCGCTACATCTAAAACTTCTTTAGCATTTGCAATATCTGTATTTTCCCCAATATTCGATAGATAATAGATATAAGCTAGAGAACGTCTTGCTTTTAGATAATCTATATTGCTCTTGTTATTCCAATCCACATAAAATATTCCAACCCTATATCGAGGAATATTATAGAATGTATCTTCTTCTATTTTATCTTCCAAAACTTCTTTTAATGATTTTAATAATTCTTTATTAACCTTTTGAACAATAATGTTTGCGACCTTTTCTGCGTTTTCGACAATTTCCTTTTCTGAAAATTCAATCTCCTGAACCTCCCATGACTAAAGTCACAGGGTTCTAAAAATTCTAAAAATTTCGTTTAAGAAGTTTGGTCTTTTATGCAACCCTTATTCTTATAGGCGTGTCCAGTTCGCCCCTATAGTATAAGACTGTTAAGTCTACAACTTTACTTTTACTAAGTATATTCAACGCACCATTTACATCTGCATTTAATAGCTTTCCATCTTTTGTTTTATACAATCCTCTTTTTATTCTTTTACCACTAAACACGTATTTTTTAGGGTTATCGTCATTGTATAAAGGAATGTTGTCCTTATCAAAAAAACTTGCTTTAGATGTGTAACTTTCTTCTTGCTTAATAAATGTAATGCCATACAAATTACAAAGATATTCTATTTTTTCTCTAAGCTTACCAAATGGAATATGTGTAAATGATTGATTGTTTTTCTTTCCAAGATTAGAACTTCTTTGAAAAGTTTCATTGTAGCCACATACAATATTTCCAATGTTATGTTCCAAACAATAGCGTATGATTAGTCTAGCTGTTTTATTCATGTAATCATTTATCTTATTATTTCTTTTCATAACATTTTTTAATTGCCTATTGGTATAATTAGCTTTATATCCTTGTTTATCTTTTATTCTTTGTAATCTCTTATTTTCTTTGTTATACCATTGATTTATAGATTTTAATTTTCTTCCATCTATGATAAAAGACTTTCCTTGTGATGTTACACAAGTTGCAAGATTATTTATACCAAAGTCTATTGCTAGTGCTTGTTTTTCGTCTAAATTACTTTGAACTTCTTCTACTTCATAGATATATTGAATTTCAAAGAACCTAGCTTTTGATTTAGGTATTATTCTTATCTCTTTTATCTTTTTATCAATAAGTTTAGGCGGGATATTAATCTCAATACTTTTATGTTCTTTCCTAAAAGCATTAGAATACGGAATAACTAATTTGTTTTCCTTTATCCTTACAAACCCTATAATCAATGTGCTAAAACCATCTTTAGGAAGATAATTAGGAAGCTTGATGTCTCTATAATTATATTTTCCTTTTTTAGCTAATTTGATTAATCCGAAAAAGGATTTAAAAGACCCATCTATCTCTTTTAAAATTTGTTGAGCCATATTAGAATTTAGCATTTTGTAGTTAATACTATTTTTAAGCAATACATAATTTTTTTCATAGTTTAAATATTCTTTTTCTTGAAAATAATATTGTCTTACATTATATATCGCTTCATTTGCTAAATTCTTAGCTATGTGAGATAACAATTTTAAATTTTTGTAATCTTCCTTAGTCAATTGTTTTACTTGCTGTTTCATAGTTAAATACAATATATTCACCACCCTTCTATAGTGATATTATAACATATTTTACTAGAAAAGTATATATACAGTAAAAATATATTTAATTTTTAAAATTTTCAAAACCCTATAAAGTATTGAAAAATCTTGTTCTAAAATTTGCTTGTTTTTGCTGAACTCTGAATCTTTTTCTAACCTATCTTTGATTTCCAAAATCTTTGCCAATGCTTTTTCGTTTTCTTCTTGCTGTTTTTTATCTTTTCTTATTATCTCTCTTTGCAAGTATTCATAATTTAATGTTTTGACAAATGTTTCAGAATATTTTTGCCCTTTGTACTTAGATAAGTTTTCTAAAAAATAATCTAATTGTTCTTTTGTGTAACTCAATGCTTCTATCATAATTTTCTCTCCTTTATTTGTTGTTTTCTTATGTATGTAGTATATCGGTACTATCGGCAGCAGTAAATCATTAGACTATCTAATAGATGTACCAAAAATAAAAGAGAAAGGATAAACTATCCCCTCTCTGTAGTATCTTTTAATAAACTATCTATTTCGTTGCACAACCTAATTTTTTCAGAACCTATGTCATAAACATTAGTAGTATTAGCTTGTTTGATACTCTCATCAGCACTAAGCCCACTCTCTAGCCCTTGTCTAATTAGATACATTTTATAAGGAACAAACTCAGGCTTAGCATAAGCACTTACATCAATATCAGACCCGAATTCTAGTCCAAACCTGATTTCTCTCATTTGTTCAAAATCAAACTCGGGCTTTGCATACCAACTAACATCAAGCCCTTGTTCAAGCCCTACACTAATTTCTCCCATTTGAATCCAATCAAACCCTGGCTTAGCATATACACTCACGTCAAGCCCTTCTTCTAACCCATATCTGATTTCCTCCATTTGTCTATTATTAAAATAAAATTTAGCATATAAGCTAATATCAAGTCCTTTTTCTAGTCCTTTTCTGATTTCCCCCATTTGACAACTATCGAACTCAGGCTTAGCATACACACCAACATCAAGCCCTTCTTCTAATCCTAGCTTAATTTCCCTTAATTGCCACACATCAAAATTCAACAAATCCAATTCCGTCATAATTTACTCTCCTTTATTCTTGTTATGTATCTAATATATCGGTACTATCGGCAACAGTAATTAAATACCATTCCCGCTGCTGTACCCACCCACAAAAAAGGCTTCCAAAAATGTTTCGAAAGCCTTTTAGGGATAATTTTATAAATCTTCTTGTCGCACATCTATGTTGTAAATATCGGTATAATCATCTATATTTTCATCAGCCCAAACCAATACCTCGATTGCATCATCATCTGATTGGTCTTTATTATCTGAAAGCCTTATGGTTGTTAAGTCTTGAATGAAATTATTATTATTATCAACTAGATACACATTAATACTGTTATTGATACCATCTTGAAATCTTTCTACCTCTAGTTTGAGGCTATCAGAAATTTTTAAGGTCATATAAGTATTACTACCCTTTTGCACAACGCCCGTTATCTCATCAAATTCAATTTGTGATATTCTATCGTTTATTATTTTTTTAATATCTTGTAAAATATCAACTCTGTCCATTTTTTCTATATCTTTTTTAATATCCACAACTATCTTCTCCTTATATAATTAATGACTTCCTCTGCATTGTTCCAATTATTCATGAAATATTCAAAATCATCGAAAGATACAGCCACACCATATCTTTCATATTCTAACCACAAATCATAATCTGCCATATCCCAAACAGTTTCAACTAGTTCTGGATAATAATCGTTACTTATTAGATTCTCAACCTCGAGGTCTTCTAAGTTTTCTATGTCGGAAAAAAGTGTGACGTTGGTAGCTCGTTCTTGAATTATAATCCCCTTATCCAATAAATCCTTAATCGTTAACATAATATTATCTCCTTTATCTCTTTGTTATATGTAATATATCGACAAATAACAATACCATATAAAGCTACTAACCTAAACGATGTACCAAAATACAAAATAACACCGTACAAGACAGAAAATCTGTCCTATACGGTGCAACCTCTTAGCTCTCAACTGTAATCGAATCCAAAACATTTTCAACAACCCATGAAACATCTTCACAATTATCACAAGCAACCATTTCGTTATGATTGAAAAATTCTATAAGCTCTTTAGTAGACATTTCTAGTAATTTTTTAGACATTTCTACAAGTTTTTTATCTTCATAGAGGTCTATTTCATCCTTTAAAACCTTTTTGAAATTATTAACACCATATTCTGTAAACGTATCGAAAGCATCATCACATATAAAATAATCTTCAAGATTCTTGGCTGATATATCTATTGGATAAGATTTCTCTTTAATAATTTCAGTCTTTAGCTTATCATTTTCAAAAACAGCTTTGATTACAATATTTCCTTCTTCAAACAACTCACATCCTGGTTCATAATCCGTGTAATCAAAATCAAAAATTAAACCTGAAATGTTTTCTAATTCTTGTTTTGAAAAATTGCTGAAGTCAAAACAATTGAAATAGTCTTTTAGCGTATAGGTGAAAGACCATCTTCCGAATGTTACAAAATTCAAAGCCACATCAAATTCTAATTCATCAGATATGAGTAAATTGCCATAATAATATGTTCCAATTTCTTTAAAAATCTTCTTCAGTAATTGTAACGACATTTTGTTACCCTCTTTTTTTATTGTGACTTTGCCACATGCTTCTGATAAGTTTGCCATAATTTACTCTCCTTTATTCTTATTATGTATGTAATATATCGAAAATAAGGACAACGACCATTTATTAGATATGCTACTACATGTACCCATAAATAAAAATACAAGAAGGGATAAATTATCCCCTCTCCGTATTATCTATTAATTGTATTATTTCGTTGCACAATCTGAATTTTTCAGAGCGATTAATCAATTGTATTATTTCGTTGCACAATCTGAATTTTTCAGAATCTGTATCAGAAATATTAACCTTTGTAGTGTCAGCTTGTTTGATACTCTCATCAGCACTAAGCCCTTTTTCTAGCCCTTGTCTAATTAGATACATTTTATAAGGAACAAACTCAGGCTTTGCATAAGCACTCACATCAATATCAAATCCGAATTCTAGTCCAAACCTTATTTCTCTCATTTGTTCATAATCAAAAACAGGTTTTGCATATATACTTACATCAAGCCCTTTCTCTAGCCCTATCCTTATTTCGTGCATTTGGTATTCGTCAAACTCTGGGTTTGCGTATAAGATAACGTCAATCTTGTGGTCAAACCCTAGTCTGATTTCGTGCATTTGCTCAACATCAAATTCTGGATTTACATAAGCACTAACATCATATCCACGCCCCAATCCTTCTCTTATTTCACCCATTTGGTATGAATCAAACTCGGGCTTAGCATACACGCTCACATCAAGTCCTTCTTCTAATCCTAGCTTAATTTCCCTTAATTGCCACACATCAAAACTCAACAAATCTAATTCAATCATATTTTATTCTCCTTTATCTTTGTTATGTATGTAATATATCGGTATTATCGGCAGCAGTAGGTTGTTAACAACCCCATCACTGTAACCTGATAAAAAGGCTTCCGAAAATATTTCAGAAGCCTTTATGAATAGTTTTACCAATCATTTACCACCTCACCAAACTCGTCTACCTCACCAACAAATGTAAAATTAGTGAACAAAGAGCTGGTAAATAAATCTTTCATGCTTTTTTCACATTTTTCAGTCGCCTCGTCATAGGAATTTGCACTTATATCTAGTTCACAAAAACCCGACACTTCAAAACGATACATTTTATTTGTTTTGACATGTGAATCATCTACTGGCTGTCTTAATTTTTCAACATCATTAAAAACATCACGAATAAGTTTATCAACGTCTTCTAAATCTCTGTTCATATACGCTTGATTAAGCTTATTTTGAATTTCAGTTATTAACTTTTCTCTATTCATTTGACTTCTCCTTTATCTTTTTGTTATATGTAATATATCGATAAGTTACAACACCACAAATAGTAATCTATCTGATTGCTGTACCCATATAAAAACAAAAAAAAGCGACCATACAGGACAGAAATTCTGTCATATACGGTCGTTTTTTTCTAGACACCAATACAGTATAAACTAGCTTAGAACAATGGCAGAATCTAATATATTTTCTACTACCCACGAAATATTTTCGTCATTGTCACAAAAGACTATTTCATTATCCTTAAAAAATTCTAAAAGCTCTTCACTAGACATTTCTAATAGCTTGTTATACGCTTTTATGAATTTTTCATTATCTTGATATTCCAAATCATCTTTTAGAAATTTTTTGAAATTTTTTACACCGTATTTTGTATATGTGTCAAAAGCATTGTCATAAACAAAAAAAGTTTCTAAATTTCCAGCAGTCATATATATTGGATAACTTTCCTCATAGATAAATTCTGTTTTTAATTTATCATCTTCGTATATCGCTCGTATTGTTATATTTCCTTCTTCGAACAATTCACATCCTGGTTCATAATCCGTATAATCAAAATCAAAAATTAACCCCGAAATATTTTGCAATTCTTCTTTTGTAAAATCATCGAAACCATAATCAAAATAGCCTCTTAGTGTGCTTGCAAAAGACCATCTACCAGTTGTTGAAAAATCTAATGGCTTGTCAAATTCAAGTTCATCTTCTGATATGTTCAAATTACCATAATAGAATGTGTTAATTTGTTCAAAAATCTTCTTCAAAAGTTCTAAAGACATTTCTTTGCCTTCTTTTCTAATTGTTAATTTTCCAAATGCGTCTGATAAGTTTGCCATAATTTACTCTCCTTTATTTGTTGTTTTGTTATGTATGTAATATAGCGAGAATAAGGGGAGTACCAAATATTAGTTATGCTAAAAGATGTACCTATAAATAAAAAAAGAAAGGATGAATTATCCCCTCTCTTAATTAACTTGTTCGAGCAATTGCATAATTTCATTAGACAACCTGATTTTTATATAATTTGTATCATAAACAGAAAAAAAGGGAGAACGAGCCATTTCGATTGATTTTTCAGCACCAAGACCTTGTTCTAATCCCAACCTTATATTACACATTTGTTCACCATCAAACTCGGGTTTTGCATATAAGATAACATTAATCCCTTCTTCAAGTCCTATTCTAATCTGTTCCATTTGCACCCAATTAAATTCTAGCTCGTCATACAAGTCGACATCGATTCCATGCTTCAATCCCAACCTTATTTGTTCCATTTGTTTATAATCAAACTCAGGATTGGCATAAGTTTTAACATCAATACCATTTTCAAGCCCTAGTCTGATTTCTTGCATTTGGTCATCATCAAATTCAGACTTTGCATAAACGCTCACATCAACACGACTTTTAAGTCCTAACCTAATCTCTCGTAATTGTTCAACGGAGAAATCCAATAAGGCTAGTTTATCCATAATCCACTCTCCTTTATCTTTTGTTATGTATGTAATATATCGGTATTGTTGGCAATAGCAAGTTATTAGACTATCTAGCAAATGTACCAAAAAAAGAAGGGATAAACTATCCCCTCCTACTAATTAGCTTTTAATAAATTATCTATTTCATCAAGTAATTTTATTTTTTCTGATTCCGCATCAGAAACATAAACGTTAGGAATAGTAAGTTTTTGTTCCAAACCTAGTCTGATTTGTTCCATTTGCCAATTATCAAACTCTGGATTGGCGTAAACACTAACATCAAGTCCGTCTTCAATCCCTAGTCTAATTTCTTTCATTTGTCTCCACTCAAACTCGGGCTTGGCATACACGTTGACATCGACACCACTTTCAAGCCCTAGTCTGATTTCATACATTTGTTCATCATCTAGTTCTGGATCCGCATATACATTCACATCAACACCACTTTCAAGCCCCTGTCTAATCTCTTCCATTTGCGATGAACCAAACTCGGGCTTTGCATACACGCTGACATCAACACCACTTTCTAACCCTTGTCTGATTTCAAGCATTTGGTCGTAATCAAATTCAGACTTTGCATATAGACTTACATCAACATTATTTTCTAACCCTAGTCTTATTTCGTGTATTTGCTGATCATTAAACATCAATTTAGCATACACACTAACATCAAGCCCTTTCTCTAATCCCAACCTTATTTCCCACATTTGGTCATAATCAAACTCTGGGTCTGCATACGCACTAACATCAAGCCCTTCTTCTAATCCAATCCTAATTTGTTCCATTTGCCTATAATTAAACTCGGGCTTGGCATACACGCCAACATCAAGCCCTTTCTCTAACCCTAGCTTAATCTCTCTTAATTGTTCAACGGAGAAACCAGATAAATCTAATTTTTTCTCTTTCATAATATACTCTCCTTTGTCTTTGTTGTATGTAATATAGCGAGAACAAAGATAAATCAAATTATTAGCTGTTCTACATGCTGTACCTATTTATATAAAAGGGCAAAAAAAATAAGCAATAATTGAGGAAAACTGCCCCAATTATTGCTTATCTATTTTCGCTAACAATTTAAATATATTTTTCTTTCCCAAAATGTCGTCTAACACATAGCGAAAACCTTCGTTATCATGTTGCAAAATCCTTGCAAAATTGCCTTTTGAAACGTATTTTTCTTTTTCCTCGTTATTTTCTGTATAATACACTCTTATTTTGCCATCAGAATTGACTGATAAATCACCTTTCTTGATCATATAATCTACGATAATTCCAACATTTTCAAACCACGTCAATGTATTGTCGACCTCTTTCGCAAAACTTTCGAAATTATTTTCGAAATTATTATCCAAAAATGTGAGAAATCTTATATTATGATTTTCCAAATCTCGACTTTGGGTTATAGCGATAAAGTCTTTGAATTGCTCTTTTTCTGCAATATTTCTTTTATCAAATTGTTCAACAGTTCCACCACGCTTGGTGAACCTTTCTTTTCGTTTTTCTTCATCAGCAGTTAAATAAACAATATCGAAATCAGTATTTGGATAATTTTCTTCAAGCTTTAGAAAACCCTTATAATCGATTATATAATAGTCTTTTCCAGCTAGGTCTTCTTCCAAAACATAATAAATATTATCGCCTATTTCTGTATACGCTATTGATTGATTCTTCTCTCTTTCGGCTTGCTCTTTGGAAACGAATATATACTTGTTATCGTCTTTATTTCTTTTCTCTCTTGTAGTCCTTGATATAACGGGTTTATATCCAAGCTTATCTAACTCTTTTGCAAATGTATCTTTCCCGGAACAAGTCTTTCCTAATATTAGTAGCATAGTTTTTTCTCCTTTGTTTGTTATTTATATATAGTATATCGTAAATATAGGCAGCGGTAATTAATAATGTAGCTAATGAATGTACCAAAATAAAGAAGAGAGAGGGGGATTTCTCCCCCTCTATTCTATCCTTTCATAATTCCAATCAAAAAAACCTTCAACATATTCATATAACTCATTTTCGATTTCTTCTTCAGTTAAGTTATCATCTAACTCTAACACATCCTCTGTGAAATCTAGGTGTGCTGTGATTTTGTATTTCGCCATTATAACTCCTTTCTCAACTTATAAACCTTTTTTTCCATATTCCAATTTCATTCTGATTTCATACATTTCTTCTTCGTCTATGTCAGTATCAGCATAAACACTTACATCAATTCCCGATATAAGACCTTCTCTGATTTCGTATAGTTGGTCTTCTGAAAAACCAAGACCCACATATTTTGAAATGTCTATATCCCAATCTTCTAGGTCTTCCCTAATCATTCTCATTTCTTCCGCAGTATATTTTGTATCAGCATATCTTCTTATATCAATCCAGTTTTTTAATCCTGTATGAATTTCAACAATTTGTTCATAATTGAATGTATTTAAATCAATATCAAGCAAATTGTCAAAAGATATATACATATCAAGTATATAAATATTTTTTAATATCTCACATTTTTCCCAATAACTTTTACAGCTGTCAAAATCTTCACCATCGTAACCATCTTCAATGTAAAGTAGCACATTATTGATTTGTTTGATTTGCATTATATTTCCGATTTCATATAATTTCAAAATGCCTTTTTCAATTTGCTTTTTCAATTCAACATTAGAATCATTGTTTTTATTGAACAAAATTTCACACATTAATTTTTCAATTTTTCTATCATCTAAATCTAACTTGTCAAAAGTTTCCTCATCTAAGTCATTTTCAAGAACGTAATAAACTGCTCCTACTAATAAATTGTTATCAAGTTTTTGAAGAGCAACCATAATTTTTTCAGAATCGCTTTCAAGCTTTTTATTAATAAAAGCATAATTTCCGATGTGTTCATGTCTATTTAACCAAATCGCATTACCAATAAGTTGAATGTTTTTTAATTCTAAGTCTTCCATAATTCTCTCTCCTTTATCTCTTTGTTATGTATGTAATATATCGACAAATCACAAGTAGATTAATTATTAATCACACTCACAAATGTACCATAAAGCTTAGAAAAGGCTAATATAAGCCCTTTCTAAAATCTTACCAAAGTTGGTTTAATACCACATTCTACAAGCATTTTATTATATTTAGGTAACTTTTTGTTGTATTCCTCAACGTTTCTAGGAAATAGTTGTGTAGTTTCTAGTAAAAAGTTTCCAAAATTTTCTCCAATGTAGCTTATTCCACCATTAGCACTTTCATCGTCTTGCAAAACTTGGTGGAAGATTTGATTAAGCTTTTGGATATCATTTTTCATAAGTTTTCTCTCCTTTATCTTTTTGTTATGTATGTAATATATCGTAACTAATGAGGGCGTGAACTAGTTATATTATCTAGCCTTTGTACCAATAAAAAAGAGAAGAAATAAATCTTCTCTTGAAAATAATTAGTCTATTGGATCCAATTCGTATTCTTTAATTTCTTTTTCTGTTAGTTTTCTAGAATATTCGATTATGTCGTAGTACTTATCGCTTGTTTTATTCGACAATCCCAACAATCCGTCTTTCGGTTGACAGCCCAGCGAAAACCCACGTTCTTTCATTCCATACAAATAGTTCATAACCTACTCTCCTTTATCTCTTTGTTATATGTGATATAGCGACAAATCACAAGTAGATTAATTATATGTAGCACTAGATGATGTACCGTCACTCGCTTGTGCGAGAAAATACTCTTAAATATAAAGAAACACCCCCGCTATTGCGGGTAAAGTAATAGACTCCATCACTCAAATTAAATTGTCCCAGATATACCCCTGCTATTGCAGGTAAAACTGTGGACAAAATCTGTAATACAACAATCCTATAGAAATACCCCCGCAAGTGCAGGTAAAATGGCAAATATGATGCAATTGCAAATGATTTTCTAAGAATACCCCCGCATGTGCGGGTAAAACAATCGAATTTATTAGTACCGACCAGAGATACTAGGAACACCCCCGCATGTGCGGGTAAAATCTACACCCATGTACAACATCAACTCACGTACTGGGAACACCCCCGCATGTGCGGGTAAAACATTGAGTCCAAATGTCATAGTATTTTATTACTGGGAACACCCCCGCTATTGCGGGTAAAACAAATGCAAGACCACAGATCATAAACCTCTGATGGAAAAACCCCCGCTATTGCGGGTAAAACAGAAGGAGACAATATGAATCTTAGTTTTGATTAGGAACACCCCCGCATGTGCGGGTAAAATTAGAAAGGCTAAACTTTTAAGGGCAAGACCCTAGATACACCCCCGCATTTGCGGGTAAAACATATCAAGAATTACCCTCATGGCATTTTCGCCAGAAACACCCCCGCATTTGCAGGTAAAACTATTTTTTATGTTTTTTGAAATATTTTAATTGAGGAAAACCCCCGCATGTGCGGGTAAAATTTCTTTCGAAATAATCTTCTTTACCCACTGCCAGAAACACCCCCGCATGTGCGGGTAAACAAAGATAATAAAGATTACGAGTTTGTTTTTATCCCATATAGAGGGAAACACTCGCTAATTGCGAGAAATAATTTTTTGGACACTTCCTATCGTCACACACCTGCTGTTGCAAGAAAACTAGTTTAGATCGCCTCTTTTTCTCTTATAACTAAAGCACTTATACGCTCCCTCTTTGGACTTATAGCCGTATCCTTGAGCATCGTCTAAAATCTCTCCTGTTTCTATATCTACTATAACATATCTGTCATGACCATGTTTGCTCTTTTTTGTTAACTCAGAATCAACAATTGCCTTGTAATTATTTATCATAAATTATCTCCTTTCTGCTATTGGTACAATTGTCATAAGCCCATATCCATAAGCTTTTCTTTTTCCAAAACCATTAATTAAAATTTCTTTAAACTTATCTACATCTTTAACAGCTAAAACACCCTCAACCACAGCTTTATTGATAGGAGCTTTTTGATTATCTTTAACTAACTTATCATAACCCGATTGAATAAGTGTACAATCCAAAACTTCAAACCCGTTTTTATCGCTTCGTTCAATAAGATATTTTATCTTGTCTTCATCACTTCTACAGACAAAATTGTCACCTCTTTTTGAATTTCTAACATATACAGAACTAACAGGATTATATTTTATTTTAAATCGATATAACTTATCCTCACTAATATCGTCTAAAAATTGGTCATAGTTTGTTATTTTAGCAGTTCCTTTAATACCGTTTTTTTCAAACATTTCGATATCTGGCTTTTGTTCTGATAGCATTACTAGATAATTTTTGTTATTAAAACTATCCAATCTCCATAACTTTCTAGATCTTATATTTTCTTTAAATTCATTTGGGAAGGATTCTTCAACCCATTTATGAAAATATTGTAAATTAGTATACACATAATTTCTATAATTTTGATTATCTTTAAGCATTACTCTTGAAAGATACATTTACTCACCTACTTTTGTTTTATATTTGTATTCGAATCTACTTGAAAAATCATGTTTTGAATTCTCATAAGATTCTGTTAAATCACATCTTATTAGTTTTTCTTTACTACTAGTATCTATATAATCACTGAATATTGATAACTCTACACTATCTTTTTTAATGCTTTCCTTATACCATTTAGAAGCTAACCATTCATAATCTTTGATTATTTCAAGCTCATTCCCGTCAAATTTTCCTATTAAGTAATCAGCATTTATCGGGCTTGATTTTCTGCCTAGAAATAGTTGGTATGCAGGGCTTTTTAAAGCGTTGTATACATCTTCCATTAACTTTTCATCATCACTCGATAAAGCTATAAGAAACTTAGCATCCTGGATATAATACTTTTGTACTAAATTACTCTTAACAAAGTAATTAGGGTCATTAGGCATATATTTAGGGTTGTATTCCATAGCTATCTGGAAATCACGAAGCAAACTTCCTTTTTGATCTATTCTAACGGAGAAATTTAAAGAATTTAATCTCTTGATATTTTCAGTATCGTCTTTTTTATAGCCAAAAGCAGCTGCTACTAATCCAATAACAGCACTTTTTGTCGGATAATATTCAGTATTTCTTATCTCATAATTTGCTAAGCCTCCCCATGATTGAAGAGGACTAGCAAACTTTAACAAAATAACACTCACGACTAATCACCTAAATTGTCTATTAAGAAATTGGCTACATTTTCAGCTAAGTTGTTTAAATTATCAGCTTCATTTCCAAACTCACTTAAACAATCAACATCATCAAAAGAAATAAAAGAGCTTAATAAAGGCTTATCATAAAATTTATTAAACTTTTTATGCTCATCACAAAGTTTTTCTATAGATTTCTTAGTATATCCGGAATTAGACACTACAGGTTCTTCAAAAGCAGAAACTAAGTTCATTGGTCTATCTGAACGAATATCTATTGCTAAGAAGCTAGGCAAAGTTTGATTTGCATAAGAATTTATCTTTCCTGATGGCATTGATAAACAGAAAGCTTTAATAAAAAGCTTAATAGAATTAATCAATGTTTCTTTATCGTGAATTTGATCAAACAAGTCGTGAATTGCAATGTTTGAATATCTGTATAATGTTGAGGCGTTGAAATTTGAATTACCAATCATTGCAGCTCCTTGATCTTTTGTATACTCATCAACTGCTGTAAAGTAGTCTACTTCAGAATTAACTTCATGAGTGGAGATAGCATGTGCTACTTGACAGCTTGCCTCTACATTTAAATTTTTAGATGAAGCAACCATTCTACCGAATAGTGCAATATCTATAGACATATTGTTTTTAATACTTTCTATAATATCGGATTTTACAACATCACCTTTTACTGCTGCTTGTGCTAATTCTAAAGCTTGTTTATCAGAGATAAAAAACAAAGACTCTAGGACTAAAGTTTTTTCTCCGTCATCATCAACATCTTTAAGTTTTGTTGAAATACCAGCTGATTTTAATACCTTTCCAGCCTTTTTAATAGCTTCTTCTCTAGGAATAGAACTATCAATTTCTAGCATTTTATCGGCAATATAATCAGGTAATTTTAATGTTCTAACACCTAAGTTTTGAACCTCGCTATTTTCGTAAAAATATTCTCTAATAGCTCTTTTCCATGATTGAGAACTAACTCTTGATCTATTCACTCCACCGTATAATGCTGATTTTGGGTTTCCAAATCTCTATTCACATTTGATGGTGGTAGTACTTGTATTGCGTGTATGTCTAAATATAATCTATTCTTCATTCTTTTCTTCCTCTTTTCTTTTAAAATCAATGTATTTTACTAGGTTTGCATAAATTTCTAAGCAATCTTTTCTATTTGAAAATTCTTTTATTTGGTGTAACGCAAACATTTTAAAATCTTTTCTAAAATCTTCTAGGTCAATATTAGCTGAAAGCTCTCTATCTATATAGAAATATAGAGGCTCTATTTTTTTCTCAATGTAACCTTTAGAAGATTTATCGTCATATCTATTTAATTGTGTAATTTTATATAAGAAATTATTGTAATTTTGAACAACGGTATAACAATATTCTAAAGTTCTATATAAATCAGAATCCTTGTTAAAAAGCTCTAATACATTTGCCTTAAAACTACTGAAAATTTCATCTTTTGGAACATATGATAATGCATTTCCATCGTCTATCAATGTTACCATGTCTATTTTAATATCCTTAAACTCAATATTTTCAGAATACTTTAATAAGTTTTCTAGAATAACGGGCGTTTCATACAGACCCTTACTAATTAATAATAAAACCTGCCACAAACTGTAGTTATTTCTAACCTTTATAGTGTTGTAAATATCTTCTTTTTCCTTATATCTTAAAATAGCCATACTTTCCAATTTAATAGGCTCAATTAACGATAATTTACACACATCTAAGCTATTGTTTGATATTCTAATAGCTCTTGAATAAGTGTTATACAATTCTGCTAAGTTGTCTGGAACATAACCTTTAATGTTTTTAGTAATAATCTTATTTGATGATTCTTCCCAGCAAGGTTTTTGAGAATTCCCTACAAACTCTTTAACCGGGTGTACTAAAACAAGATTTAGCATTAGTGTCTCAAACACGTTACTGCCCTTTAAACTCATTGTAGTAATCTTATACAACCAACCATATGACTTTTTATCTACACCGTCAAAAACAGCCTTATCTGACGTATTAGAATAGTTTTGATATGTTATAATCCATCTGGCAAGTTCTGAATCAGACAGTTTATTCTTTATCTTTTCATCATTAACATTGAACATTCTTAACGAATTTGATTCGTAAAATCTACCGTTTATCTTTTTAAAAGGGATATTAGATGGTTTTGCATTTTGCTTACCCATCGATATAACATTAAAATCTTCCCATATATTACTACTTACTTGATAAAACGGATACTCGTCATCATATAGATAAAATCTATCGTGATATTTATTTAAATAAGCTTCTAAAATCTTTGGGAAAGATTTCTTTTCCCATAAATTAGCCCACGTTTTATTCAAATCATTAACATAATCTTCAATAACGTTTGGATCTATTTCTGTTTTCTGCTTAAACATATCATTTAATTCAAAATAACCATACTCTTCTCCGTTCTCATCAAATCTTGAGAATACTGTTTGAAGAATAGATAGCAAAAACCTTGTAATTGAAATTGTTTGAACCTCAGTATCACCTACTATATTAGTGTACTTAGAGGCATTTTTAAATAGCTCCAGAATTGAAACATTTAAGTTATTACAATCATTGTCAATTACAGGAATCCATTTTTCATCTAATAAATTAAATTCACTCAACTACTGCTCCTTTCAAAATTTCGGGTATAACATAATCAGGAGGAATTAATGAAAAAAATATTATTATTCATATCCATAATTACATTTCTAATCCCTATATCAATAATCACAAACTCTGAACTTCAAAGCTATCGTAAAGAAAGCAACACTAAAGCTGTATCAGAATCTATGAATAAAACACTTAATTCAAATGAAAAATCATCACAAGATAAAATATTCGAATTAAGAAAAAAACTAAATAACGAAAATGTCATCGGAAGAATCGAAAATAAGGCTTTAAACATAGACGAAATAATCGTAAAATCCAAAGATGACACTTACTGGCTTAACCACGATATTAATAACAAAAAGAACAAATATGGAACTATATTTCTAGATCATTATAATCGTGGTGATTTTAGCGATTGGAACAACAATCTGTTCGGTCATAAAATGCTAGATGATAAGATGTTTTCAAATCTTACTAAGCTACAAAACCAAAAATACACTACTAACCTACAATCTAGTAATAAAGATATATTTACAATCACATCGATACAAGGTGTTGAACGTTATAAAATAATATCTATTAAGCGTATTAAAAAGCTTGATAGAAACTTTTATAAAACACAAGAAGATCGTGACTGGTTAATTAATTTGATAAACACATCAGATATTGTAGTCAATAAACCAAAAGAGGCTATTGAAAAATATGTCATTTTATCAACTTGCGTTAATCCTAGTGCCGATGATCACTTAAGGCAAATTATTCTTTTGCAAAAAATATCCGAATAAAAGAATGTGGCATCTTTATTAATTATTATACCACATTCTTGCTATCTCTTAAATATAAATTGATTTTTGCGATATACATTCGCTAGTTCTTATAAAACCTTGAATATAACGACTTATTCCAACCTTACCTTTATGTGAGTATGGATAAAACTTAATTACTATCTCACCTGTATCTCCAGAAGATATTCTTTCGTTTGGATTTAGTAGCTTACCATTTTTATCTCTTAGTACAACTGAAAGCTTTCCTGTTTCGTCATTACCTACTTTTACATTTCTTATCATTAGCTTATTTTGTGCCAAAGATTGACAAAACTCTTTGTTATCATCTTTTTGATTAGCTATAAAAGAGTTAACATCAATAAACAATGATTCATTAGCCTTTCTCTTTATCATATCCATTGTTGTATTCTTTGGATATATCCCTTTTTTAATACCGTATTCAAAAGCATTTAAATATGCTTTATTTATCTCGTTAACAATATCTTTATCATTAGGAATTAATACTAATGTTGATAAGCCTTCATCTACATCTGGATTATAATTTGATATATTCAAGTTTGGATATAACAAAACTACATCTTTAATTCTAACAGCTGAAGATATCGCTATCGCCTTTTTATCTCTCATTAAGTGTAATGTTTT
>QWBY01000838.1_pt1 | contig 20058 bp, 17 predicted proteins | sample 1972471 | NCBI WGS metagenome assembly QWBY01 (sample SAMN09866722, study PRJNA288562) | Human gut metagenome isolate term6_stool, whole genome shotgun sequencing... | reverse complement strand
ATGCGCAAGTTTTGCATGTAACACCTTACAACAGTTATCCCAGCGGAGTAACCGCAAGTGCCTCGAAAAGAAGAGAATATATTAAATGGGCATCAAAACGTAACGGAATTTTGATTGAAGACGATTTCGATTCGGAATTCACCTTACTTTCAAAAGCAGAAGACACTCTGTTTTCATTGGCTCCCGATTCGGTAATATATATGAATACGTTTTCACGTACCATAGCACCGTCAATACGTGTAAGTTACATGGTAATACCGAAAAGATTGACGGAAAAATTTGAAAAAAATATAGGTTTTTATTCATGTACGGTTCCGGTATTCGACCAATTGGTGCTTGCGGAATTTATATCAAACGGAAGTTTTGAACGTCACATAAACCGTATACGAAGAAAAAAAAGAAAAGAACTTTTGAAAAATTAAGCAATTCAAAAGGCTTACCCGATTGAGTAAGCCTTATTTTTATTTCTTAATAATAATTCGCTGTACAATTGAAGGGAAATTCCACTTCCAACAAATGAAGAGACCGATAACACAATCGACTACACCTTGCAGCAAATCGAAAGGTATCTTAATCATTGCGTATTCCATAGTACTGTATACGAATGCTCTTCCCAAGAAATATCCGATACATCCGATTATTTGACCTACCGTAACACCCATAACCGATGCTACAATCGGTTTATCGGTAAGACATTTGCGTGCAATCATCGAAATAGCGACACCTTGAATACCGTGTACTACAAGAGATACAAACATCGGGGCCGGATAGAAGAAGAAATCTCCTAAAAACGCACCGATACCCGCAACTACAAACGCTCCTGCCGGATCCAATGAAATTGCGGCAATGGTTATAATGATTTCATTAAAATAAAAATGACCGCCCGGAACAGGGATACTGAAAGAACTTAAAATTACATTTATCGCCATCATAAGCGCAGTCAAACAAAGCCACTGCGTATTGTGCGGCAAACTTCTATATTCGTGTTTCATATATGCCTCCAAAGAGTATTTTTGAACCCATGGCGTTCATTCTTAAAACATTATAAAGCATTTTTTGAAATCTTGAAATTGCCAAAATTAAATAATTTTATAACACCAGCTTCAAATGTGATTTTATTTATGAAAACGAAATACATATTAAAGTATCAAATATACTGCGAAATTTAAAACAAATATTTTCATTAGACACGTTTTCACAAAATACAAATATTTCATAAAACGCAAAATAAAAAACGGTTAAAGAAATAAATCTTCAACGTTTTTAATGACGACTTCATTTCCTTAACCGTTTTTTTAATACCATCTTGTCATCGGTAAATCGTTGTTTACACCTTTTGTCATAAGAATTTGATGCAAATCTATATTACCGAGCTTGAATGCGGCGGCACATCCGCAGAGGTATAAATCCCACATGCGAACGAATTCTTCACCACGTTCACTCTTGACTTTTTCACGAACTTTTTGGAAGTTTTCATACCAACATTTCAAAGTCTTGTAATAATGTCTGCGTAAACTTTCAACGTCAAGCACACGGAAATCATTCTCGTATGCGCGGTATATCATTTCACGAAGTGACGGAAGCGTTCCGCCCGGGAAAATATACTTACGCATCCACGGATTTTTCGATCCTTCGGTATTACCGCTTATGTAATGTAAGAGGAAAACTCCTCCATCACACAAAAGGTGGTTTGCCGTTTCCATATAAAGTGAATAATTCGAACGACCTACATGCTCAATCATACCTACACTTACTATACGATCGAACATCAAACCTTTTGATTCCAAATCACGATAATCCACAAGATCGATATGTACTTTGTCTTCAAGTCCCAAAGCCTTTATACGTTCACGACCTTTTTTACACTGTTCCTTGCTCAAAGTACAACCGTAACCGGAAACACCGTACTTCTTTGCAGCTTCAATCAAAAGATATCCCCAGCCGCAACCGATATCCAAAATTTTCATGCCTTTTTCAAGATGTAACTTTTCAAGTATGTAATGCACCTTGTTACGCTGTGCTTCTTCCAAAGTATCCTTTTCATTTTTGAAATAAGCACACGAATAACTCATTGACGGATCGAGCCAAAGAGAGTAAAAATCGTTTCCTAAATCATAATGAGAAGAAACTTCCTTTTTTTGATTTGCTTTGGATTCCGATGTATGCAGAATACTGCCCAAAGCATTCTTGTCCAATGAAAATTGATTTGTTTGACTCAAAATTGCATACAAAGCTTCGTAAAGGTCACCTTCAATTTCGATATCCTTGCGCATATATGCCTCTCCGAGCGCAAGCGAAGTAGATGAAAACAACTGCTTCTTGGGAATATCTTTATTTACCTTGACGGTAAATTTCGGCTCACCTTCTCCGATTTTATAAACTTTTCCATGTAAACTTACATTAAAACAAACTTTGTCGAAACGCTGCAAATAATGAATCAAAAATAAATCAAGCATCGACATCCGATACACATCCCTTCACACTTTTTTTACTTAAGCGTGACATTGTACTTCTCCGCAAAATGATCGGGATGATACTCGTTTTTTGCTTTCCTCAAGCCTTCAATACCTAAATCCTCTTCGCGATTTACGAACTCGGTATCTTTGAACTCATTAAGAATAAAATCTCTGTTTATCGCCTGATATAAACCGCGCACCTCAGGATTTGCCTTTTCAAAATGTATATGTGCGACATTTTCATTAAGCAAATCTCCGCAAGTAAAAGCCTCTACCTTGCCATAAATACGAATAACGGCACCCTTTATGCCCAACGCTTTCCAATTATCGAAAGCGAGATTTATGGCCTCTTCCTCTTTTTCAATATCACCATGACGCACGAACCATTCACTTATTCCTCTACGAGCATCCTCCATATTTGTATCATTTACGGGTTCATACACATAGTCACCATATTCTCTTAAAAAATGATTCAGGTGGTTCTTTTTCATTCTGAATTTCTTTCCGGAAAGATTGATCAGATCACTCGTCTTGTAAATATACTCCCAATCATCACGAAAGGGCGTGAAAAGATACTTATCCGGTACTTGCGTCTCAATTTTTTCTACAACCTCTTTTGAGGCACCCATCAACATGAAAGGATGACCTGTTTTATCAAACTCATGCTGAATTAATTCCAAACCGTGAGAAAAAGAAGCACCTTCCTTTGCAAACGGCGGCATGAAATAGACTTGAGTTCCCCTTCCTGCACGTATGAACAAAATATCGTCCTGCTCTGCCCACATCGTATTGTAAGAATTTTGCCATAAAAATAATGTGTTGAACGAACAATCACATTGCTCATAATGATGAACCTTGAAAAAATCATTTATTCTTTCCTTATCGTCTATATTAAACCGTCGGAATTCTATGATTTTCGCCTCCCTCCGACCTTCGAATAAAAATTATACCGAAGTCCTACCCATAATTTAAACCTTTATCGGAAAATTTTCAAATCAAACTATAATATTAGAAAATTTACGCAACTGTTCACAACGAAAATACAAAAACATGAAAATTTGTTCGTTAAAATATAAAAAACTCCTTTTTTTACGTGTTTTTTACAAAAAATACAACATTAAAATCAATAAAATCTGCATTTTAATTTTGTAAAATAAAAAGTTATTCACAGTTATTCACAAATATTTTTCATATTTCCACACCTTAAAAAACTCGACAAAATAAAGTTTTTTTGCTATTCTCAATTAAAACTACGAAATTTTTATTCACATTTTTAAACCTGTATTTTTGTACACTCCTTGTAAACAATTCACAAAAAATGCATTTTTACTGTATTTTTTTCAATTTATAAATTTGTTATTGTCACACCCTGTGGAAAACTGTGAATAAGTATGTGAAAAAGGTGAATAACTGCGTATTTTACACAGTTTTTACATCTTCGTTTTCAAAAAATTACACATTGGAAAATACAAACTTCCGTTTTTGTTTTCGTTATTCTCATTTAAATATATCGAAAATAATCTATATTTATATATTACAACAGTTGTCGCATTTTTCATAAGTTTGTATTAAAATATCAGTTATGAATTTAAAAAAAAATTATAATAAAAGGTATTCTATATGACTTTCATAAAAAAATTTTTAAACGCAAATAATTTAAAAAATCTGATGAAATTTTTATTTTCCGTTTTCATCGGTTTCATATTTATTTTTATCGTATCCGCCTTGATAAACGGATACACTCCGATCAGCGGTAATGAAAGCTATGCTCTGTATGCGGCAATTTCCGTATCACTCACATATTTTTACTTCGGTAAAAGTAAATCATACCTGATTACACTTCTGCCGCTTTTCGTTTTATTTGCATCCGCATACCTTATCCGCAGATTTTCCGGACTTACATATGATGCACAAGACTTTTACCGTTTTGCGGGCTTTACACTTTGCATCTACAATCCTTTACTTATAATTTTAAGATTTGTAAAAAACAAAATTGCACATATCTTTGCTGCATTCGTGACATTTTTCATTACATTGCTTCCGGTTGCAATTCTTTGGGGATACTGGACGATAACAAAAAAATTAATGCTTCCGGAAACTTTTCTCGCCATAAGTCAAACCGACTTCACCGAAGCCTTTGCATATATGCAAGGTATGTTCAACTCAAGTATTTACGGACTTCTTCTACTTTTTCCGATTATTGTCTTGGGACTTTCAATTTTGTCCTATAAAAAACTTGTAAAAAATACAAATCTTCCGAAATATTCCGTTGTAATTGCGATTTTACTTTTACTTTTGCACGGACTTTTGATATTTCACACATCACGCAACTCGATAGCCGCACCTTTTATACAAACTAAAGAATACATGGACAAATACAGAGAATTTGCCGAAAATAAAGAAGCACGAAAACAATTTATCAAGCAAAATTTACAGACAAAAGACGAAAAAGGCGTATACGTTCTGATAATAGGCGAATCCCAAAATCGTGACCATATGCAAGTATACGGATACAATCGTGATACAACGCCTTTCCTTTCAAGTATAAAAAACGATCCGCACTTCATATTCTTCGACCATGCAAGATCGTGCCACACTCAAACCGTACAGGTACTCACATTTGCACTCACCGCAAAAAATCAATACAACCGTATACAAATGAAAGAAGCGCCCTCGATACTCGAAGTTGCAAATGCCGCCGGATACACTACGGCATGGCTCAGCAACCAAGGAAAATACGGAATGTTCAACACACCGATTACCGTTATCGCATCGGATGCTAAATACCAAAAATTCATAAACGAAACGGCAGGCGAAACAAAACGTGAATGGACCGAAAAAGTAGACAAAAATCGAAACCGTAAAGGAGATTACGATGAAAATCTGGTAACGGAGCTGAAAAACCTTCCGAAGACCGACAAAATGCTCATCGTCATACACCTCATGGGAAACCACACCCCCTACGGAGCAAGATACCCCGACGGATACGATTACTACAAAGGAAACGACATCTCCATAGACAAGTACGACAACAGCATACGCTATACGGACGAAGTTTTGAAAAATATTTATGAAACGGCAAAAGAAATACCTAACTTCAAAGGCATAATATACTTCTCCGACCATACCGATGCGGTAGATCAGGGACTTGCACACGATGCGACACTTTTCGTGCCGGAAATGACATATATACCTATGTTCATGACATTCTCGGACGATTATATGCAAAACCGCAAGGAAACGATAAACATATTGAAAGAACATGAAAAAACATATTTCACAAACGATTTGATATTCAACACTCTGCTTTCGATAATGAATATAAAACTCGGCGGCATCTATGAAAGTACAAACGACATCACAAAAAACTCATACGATGACGACCCTCACAGATTTTTGACACTTTACGGAAAAGTAGAAATCTCCAAAGATCCCAACTTCCCGAACAAATAAAAAATTCCCGTCAAATGACTTCATAAATATCGTAAACGATACAAAATGAAAATCATAAAAACGGGGATTTTTTATTTTCCGGACAACTCCTTAAAAAGTTCCTCCACATGTGTAGAAGCCTTCACCTTTCGATACTCGGCAATCAAAACTCCTTTTTCATCAATAATGAAAGTGGACCTCTCTATGCCCATGTACTTTCTTCCGTACATACTTTTTTCTTTCATAACACCGTACATATTGCAAACCTCTTCATTCTCATCGGACAAAAGAGGGAAATTCAGAGAATTTTTATCTCTGAAATTACAATGCTTTCGTACACTGTCACGACTGATACCTATGACATCGTATCCCAAACGTTTCAAATCTTCGAAACGATCTCTAAATGCCATAGCCTCCAATGTACAACCGGAGGTATTATCCTTCGGATAGAAATATAAAATTACCTTTCTTCCCTTGTAATCGGAAAGAGAAATATCATGCCCTTTATCTGAAGGCAAAGTAAACAGCGGAGCTTTTTCACCCACAACGGCATTACTCATAGTATCACCCTTTCACTTCTGTTTTATATAGATATAACACATTTATTCATAAAAAAGCAAAAAAGCAGGAGTTAACCTGCTTTCTCACCTATAAAATCTGCGGAGCGCTTAAAATAAAAATTTAAGCTTTTTCAGTAAAGAGGATAGGCTTTACTGATGTTTTGTAATATACCATATGTAAGTGGAAAGCACAATTAAAACATGAATATTTATATTTTTATTTTTTTAATTTATTTTAAGTTTATTTTTCTAATGCTTAAAAAAATACACATATTTTATCGCATTTATCTTAAATATTATAAACTTGTATATTTGCCGACACTTTGTATAATAAACAAACTTTCTTCCGTAATTTGTATTTTTTATCATTTTATTCATTAATATTCAATCTTAAAATACCCTCCCTACCATAAGGTAGAGAGGGTAAAACTTTTTATCTCGCTGCAATCAAAGTTTGAATTTGCGCTTCAAGTTTTGCAATTCTTGCATTTGTTTCATTTTCGATTTGTTTTGTACGTTCATTTTGCCCTCCTACTTGTATTTATTGACTTTGACTGTTTCAAATATTTTATATTAAATTAATCATACTATTTTTACTGTTTTTATTTTATTCTTTCTATAGTAAAATATTTTTAAAGGGAGGGATTTTCATGCGTAAAAATTTTGAGCCCAAGACTTGGTTGGTTCCTCAGCCGGTTATGGTTATTTCCACTTTTGATAAGGATAATGTTCCAAATGCCATGGTGGCGGCTTGGGGCGGAATTTATGATACTGATCAAATCGGATTTATGCTTTCTCATACTCACAAGACTACTTCAAATTTGATGTTGAACAAGGCTTTTACTCTAGGTATTGCAAATGCTCCTTCAATCGATCGTATTGATTTTTTGGGTATGGTTTCGGGTAATGATGTACCGGATAAGGTCGCTCGTGCAGGTTTTACCGTTTCCAAGAGTGATTTCGTTCATGCTCCGATTATCAATGAGTTGCCTTTCGTGCTTGAATGCAAGGTAGCAAAATGTGAGAAAGTAGGCGAGGATTTTTATTTTGTGAGTGATATTGTAAATATTTCCGTTGATGAAAATATTTTGAATGACAAAGGAAATATTTGTTTCAAAAAGTTGGATCCCGTTATTTTCGATGCGGTTCATTCTGTTTATCGCCGTTTGGGAAGTAAGGTTGCAAATTCATTTGAGGTCGGAGAAAAGTACAAAAATTTATAATTTTGAAATTCAAAAAGCACGGAGTTTTTTCATATCCGTGCTTTTTTGAGTGAAAATCAATTACATTTTTTCATCTAAAAAAATATTCTGCGTTTAGATTGACAAATGTCCGGAGTATTTTTTTATTTTCATTTTTGTCTTGTTACGAATATTACCGCACTTATTATCAGTGCCATTCCTATAAGTTCGTATATTCCGAATGATATCGAAAATATTATTATTGAGAATGTTACCGATGAAAGAGGTTCCAGTGCTCCTATTATTCCGGCTTCTTGCGGTTTTATGTACTTTGTACTTGCAAGGAACAGTCCGAATGCTATTACCGTTCCCAGTATGACTACGTAAATAAATGCCGCTACCGATTCCGTATTTATTTTTCCAACAAAGGGTGTTGTTATCGCATAGCATAAAAGGAATATTCCGCCGATTATCATTCCCCAACCTATTACGAGTGATGTTCTGTATTTTTTCAAAATTTCTTGCGGCTGCATTGTATAGACTGCCGCACATAATGCAGATATAAGTCCCCATGTGAGTGCTTTCGGAGATACTTGCAGTGTTTCATAGTTTCCGTGTGTAACTATGAAGAACGTTCCAAGTGTGGCGAGCATTGCACATAGCATTTCAATTTTTACGGGTTTTCTTTTTTCTCTGATACATGCCCATATTACGAGTATTATCGGCATGAGATATTGAAGTACGGTCGCTACTGCCGCATTACTTGCTTTTATCGTTACGAAGTATGTGTATTGCGCTCCAAGTACGCCGAACACTCCGAATATCACCAGGTCTTTTAAATTTTTTGTTTTTTTCAATATTTCAAATATGTTTTGTCTGTTTTGAGTTATATCGAAAATGAGCAAAAGTATTCCTGCCGTCAGCATACGAAATGATGAGAGCCATTCGGGGGAAAATCCTATTACATTCAAAAGATATTGTCCGGCTATTCCAGAACTTCCCCAAAATATGGCTCCTGTTGCTGCCATTGCTATTCCTTTTATTCTATCGCTCATGTTTTCCTCTACTTAAATTTTTAATACCCGTATTAACGGGTATTTTTATGTTGCTCTATTTTTTATTCTTTCATTTTTCTTTTGTAAGTGTATATTCCCAATCTGTTGTTTACGCATCTTATGAAAGGCATCATCATTTTTCTCCAGCCTTTTACGTGTCTTTCCATTTCGTCGGTGAAATTTGTGTATCCTATCTGTTTTATGAGAGGATTTAGTTTTGTTATTTCACTTCCGTCTTTGCATCCGAATTTAAACGGTGCTTTTTTCTGATCTACCACGTCGTGTTTTCCTGCAAACATCAGTGTATTTTTTGAAAGCAGGTCGAATTGTGCGGTAAAAGAGTCGAATTTATCCGTAAGTATTTTCAAAAATTCTTTTACTTCTTCTTTTGAAAAGTACATAAGCATTCCTTCGGAGATGATGAGTACTTTTCTGTTTTTGTGGTTTATTTTATCGGGCCAAAAGGGATCGAGTGCCGACATTGCTATATTTTTAACTCTTGCGTGTTTTCCTAAAATTTTTTCTCTTGTTTGTATTACGGGTAAAAAGTCTATGTTGTACCAGTGTATTTTTCCGTTGTCTACTCTGTAAAATCTTGTATCCAGTCCTGCTCCTACCGATATTATTGTTGCATCGGGGTATGATTGTATGAATTTTTTCGCTTCATTGTCCATTACTCTTGCACGTATTATGCAGCCCAAGTAAGATGCCCATGCTTTTTTCAATTTTTTATCGTTTATTTCTATTTTTTCAGCTATCTCTTTTGCTTTGAAATCGAACAATATAGGTCTTTCGCTGTCAAGATCTTTTGCTCTCATGTACAACGTGATGAGTGCCGTTTCCGAAACTCCTTCCCACTTTGTATTCATAGTCTTTCCCTCCTGTCTATTTACAATATATCATATTTTTCACATTATTTTTCATATTTTTTTCACTTGTTTTCAAATTTTACAAATATGTTAAAATGTATAAAGTATAAGAGGAGGTTTTTATGCGTATCGTTATTTTAGGAGCCGGTGATTTGGGTTACAGTATTGCCGAACTTCTTTCAAATGAGGATCATGATGTCATCGTTATTGATAATGATGAAGATTCTCTTAATCTTGTAAAAAACAATTTAGATGTACTTACTATCGAGTCGGATGCATCTTCACCTTCGACTTTGCGTGATAATGATATTTCTTCCGCAGATATTTTGGTTGCCACGACACGTTATGACGAGGTAAATATCATTGCCTGTATTCTTGCAAAAAAGATGGGTATTTCTCATACTATCGCACGCATTCGTGACAGCAAGTATATTAACGAGACCGATGAATTTATGCGTGAAAATTTCGACATCGATCTTGCAATCAGTCCCGAGCAGGTTACCGCTTACGAGATGAATCGTATTTTAATGGCTCCTCTTTCTTTGAATATTGAGGATTTCGCAAACGGCAAGGTACGTCTTTTTGAAACGAATATTCCCATGAAGTCACATTTTGCAAATATGGCTTTGAAAGACTTGAATCTTCCGGATACCATTCTTGCCGCCATGATTTTCAGAGACCATGAGATGATTATTCCTCACGGTAACGATATAATTCGCCCTTTCGACAGTGTTTACTTTATCGGAGATCCCAAGGAAATAGAAAAATTCAGTCACTCTTTCGTTCCGATGGATACGGGCACGGTTAATCGTGTAATAGTTATAGGTGCCGGTCGTACCGGTCTTGCTCTTGCTCCTCTTTTGGAGAAAAACGGTATTTCCGTAAAACTTATAGACACTAATGAAGATCGTTGCAAAGATGCTGCCGAGATTTTAAACAATTCGGCGGTTATTTGCGGAGATGCTACCGATATAGATCTTCTTATGGAAGAAGGAGTTTCCGATGCGGATGCGGTTATCTGCACTACCGGAGATGACAGATTGAATATGATGATGGCACTCATTTCAAAACATGCCGGTGCAAAGAAAACCGTTGTACGTGTCGCACAAAGCGATTATGTAAATTTAATGGAAAAAATAGGTGTCGATGTCGTTCTTTCAACTCGTCTTATTGCGGCGGAAGAAGTTCTCGCTTTTATACGTAAAGGAGGACTTGTTTCAGTTTCGTTCCTCGAAGATGCAAAAGTCGAAGCTTTGGAACTTATTCTTCAGGAAGGTTCACCCGTGTCCGACAAACCTCTTATGGATATAGATATGCCGAAAGAATGCCTTATCGGCGCTTACGTACGTGACGGAGAAGCTTTTATTCCTAAAGGTAAAACAATTCTCAAGACCGGTGATCGTGTAATAATTATTACGAAATCTTCCGATGCTTCCAATATTATGGATTTTTTAAAGGGAAATGAATCGTAATGGATTTCAGAGTTTATTTCTACATATTGGGTCTTTTTACCCTTTTCCAATCTCTACTTCATTTACCGGCAATTGCAGATGCTTTATATTTATCTGAAAATGTCGTTCCTTTCGTGTTCTCTTTTTTATTTACATTTATAATCGGCTCGATTTGTGTATATTTTCACAAACGAAATAATTACACTCTTCCTTTGATGACAGGAGTATACCTTTTGCCCTCTTTGTGGATTTGGCTGGCATTTTTCGGTATGCTCCCTTTTGTTTTTTCCGGTATGCTCGTCCCTTTGGACGCTTTTTTTGAAAGCATTTCATCACTTACAACCACCGGAATGGATATAATTCACCATACAAATGCACCGAGTTCCTTGATTTTGTGGCGAGACCTTTTGAAATGGAGCGGCGGACTCTACTTTGCAATTATGCTTTTGACGGTTTTTTCAAGACTTTCACCACGCGCCGGATCGATACTTTCAATGTCATCAAGAGGAATTTTCCGCCCGAGTCATAACCGCATGCTTTCGATAAGTCTTGACGTTTTTAAAATATATTCACTTCTTTCTCTTATCATACTTTGTCTTTTTTACTTGGCGGGATTTCCGATATACAGCTCACTCAAACTTGCACTTCGAACAGTTTCGACCGCAGGCGCAATCATGCCCTCGACTATACAAAATCTGCCGCTTTCGTCACTCATACTTTGCATAATCGCAATACTGATCGGCGGCTCAAACTTGATGTTCTATCATCCTTTATTCAAAAAGAATTACAATATTTCATTCAAAAACGACAAAGAACTGCATATTTACCTTGCATCATTCTTTGTAATAGCATCACTCTTTGCAATTCATATGTGCAGTACGAAATATTTTGACCTTACTCAATCCGTAAAAGTTGCGTTTTTCTACAGTGCATCATTCCTGTCGACAACCGGATTTGCAACGAAATCCATTGCAAACTTCCCCGAATTCGATAAATTCCTCATGCTTCTTTTACTCTTCTTCGGAGGTTGCATAGGATCGATGGGCGGAGGATTCAGAATTTTCAGACTTATAGTACTTTTCAAAACGGTATCAAGAGGAATACGCCAAATGGTACATCCTCATCAAATTTCAGACATAAGACTCGGTAAAAATCTCATACCCGTAAATGATTTCATCTACATACCCGTTTTATTCTTTTCGTACATTTTCATAATATTCGTATCATCGGCAATACTGTCTTTGGCCGGATTTACAATGACGGAAGCACTTGGAATTTCCATAAGCTGCCTTACAAGTGCGGGAAGCGGAGCAATGATTTACGGAATAAACGAATTCTCGACATTTTCTCCGTTTATAAAAACATTTTCAATTATACTTATGATTATCGGAAGATGTGAAATATTTCCGGTAATGATTATATTCTTTAAAATTAAAGATCGTATTATCAATCGTTGGTAAGGAGGGACTATGAATATAGAAATGCTTTTCTTCATGCTTGCAAGACTTCTTTTTGCAAGCGGACTTGCACTCATCCCCTCACTCATGCTTGCATTTTTCTACAACGAACCCTCAACTCCTTACTTTGTAACAATAGGTATATCACTGCTTTTATTTCTTTTCTTCTACAAAAACGGACGTGAAAGCGTAGAAATATCAACACGTGAAGGCATAGCAATCACATCGTTAGGTTGGATAGTAATCTCACTTTTATATGCAATACCCTACACATTCTTTTCAATTTCCTTCCTGGACAGTTTAGTCGAAAGTGTATCGGGACTTACCGGAACCGGAGCCACCATAATAAACAACGTGGAAGCAATGCCTCAAAGTCTGCTCTTCTTTCGCAGCATGACACACTGGATAGGCGGACTGGGAATAATAGTATTCTTTATTGCACTGTTTCCCCAATTCCAAAAAGGAACGGCACGAATGCTCTACACCGAAAGCAGCGGCCCCGTATCATCAACAGCAATGCCCCGCATAAAAGAAATGACAAAAGCGCTCTTCATCGTATACACGATAGCAACCTTACTTTCAACGGCAGTATACATGGTACTCGGACTTGATTTCCTTACCGCACTGAACCACGCATTCTCCGCAACGTCAACCGGAGGATTTTCAACAAACAACGGAAGCATAGCGGATTTCAAAAATCCGATACTCGAAACCGCCATAGCGATATTTATGGCAATCTCGGCAATAAACTTCAGCGTATACGTAATAGCATGGAAAAAAGGCTGGAAAACAATATTCAAAGATACGGAATTCAAAGGATACTTAGCAATGCTCGCATTCGGAACACTTATAATGGCAATAAACCTCAATACGCAAGCGGACGTACCCTTCATGCAAGCACTTCACGACACATTCTTCACAGCATCATCACTATCCTCTACAACGGGATTTGTAACGGTAGACTTCGACACATGGCCGACATTCTCGAAATGGATATGCCTCATGCTCATGTTTGTAGGGGGAAGCGGAGGATCCACCTCGGGAGGCTTTAAAATAATACGACTTATAATACTCTTGAAAGGCGTATACTCACTTATAAGATACAAACTCAATCCGAAATTCACAATGCACCTGCACACAAATACGGAAAACTACGACAACACCGTACTCTTGAACGTATTCAGATACTTCTTCGTATACTCGGTATTATGCGTAATATTTACACTCATATTCCTCTTTGACGGAGTAGCGACACCGGATGCAATTGGACTTTCAATAACGACAATGAGCGGCACGGGACCGGCATTCGGACAATTCGGTCCGACAATGAACTATGCAGCACTTCCGACACTGAGCAAAATATCGGTATGCTTCTCAATGCTTTTAGGAAGACTCGAAGCATTACCGCTCATAATACTCTTCTATCCGACATTCTGGAGAAAAAGCGGATGGTAAACAAAAATTCTCTCGTTTCTCAACTGAAACAAGAGAATTTTTTGTAAAATACAAATTAAAGATATATTATATAATCAATTATAAAATAAAAAACTTAAACAAAATATAAGAGGTTTAAAATGTTTGAAAATTTCTATATAGGCTCACAACAAGACTTAAAATTGATAATTATTCCTGCGATTATATGCACATTACTTCGTATAGCATTTATAAAAATATACGGAGATAAAAGCATTCCGGAATACGACAAAAAATACAAAACATCATTATGGTTCGGATTTCTTTGGGGACTGGATTTCAATGCCTATGTATACCTTATATCACTCCTTCTCATAAGCTTACCGGCATCTTTTATTTCCTTTTACCATAATATAAGCGACCTTGTACGTATACTCTGGGTTGTCGGATACTCAATTGCACTATATGTCGTTTTCATGGGAAAAATGATATTCTACGGAGAATTTCGCGATATATTCAATCAAACAATGCTACTTGGAAAAAATGCCGACAAAGGTAACTTTGCAGACATATTCTTCAATCAATACCATGGAACATGGATACTCCTCGGACTTATACCCTACATAGGAATAACCGCCATATCGACATATATACTACTCCAAACTCCGACAATTCCATATCCTGAAATCGAACAAAGCATAGCGGCATACACATTCAATACATTTATATTCATTTTACTTGTATTACTCTTTTACTTCATACGTTACGGCGGACACCTTTCACACCTTTTCAAACCGTCAAGAAACAATATGCCGACCATACTGAAAAACGATATATTTTTCTCAAAAGCGGTAATTGACGACTTTATAGCAATAGAACTCGTTTTCAAACAACAAGAACAAAAAATACTTAAACACACCGAAAAAGAATCTGCAGAAATTTTAAAACCTCTTATAAATATAAAAGAAAACGGAAAAGACATCTGGAAACCGTTCTTACGCAAAGCTCAAGGAGCAAGAATACGCAAACCGAAACATATTTACCTTATAATCGGAGAAAGTTACGGACAAGCACCGTTTGAAGAAAAATACTCAAAACTTCACATAGTTGACGAAGGTAAAAAATTCCGTTCATCAAAAAATACAATAACAATATCCAACTTCCTTGCAGCCGGTATGATTTCACAACCGTCCCTTGCAAGTATTTTCTCCGGAATTTTTGATGCAAACTTCGAAATAAATGAAATGCCTTCATTCCAACAAAAACAAGTACCCACCGCATTTGCCGCTCAAATGAAAAAACTCGGATACACCACAGCTTATTGGTACGGCGGAAATACAGCATGGGCAAGCTTGGGCAGATTCGGAAAAGCACAAGGATTCGACATGAGAACCGGAGCGGTAGAATACTGCGACAAAAACGCACCTACAACATGGCTCGGTATCTATGACCATCTCTTCTTTGAAGGTTTGTACAAAGAAATACTCAAAATCGACAAAGAAACACCGATGTTCCACTTGATATATACCACATCCAATCATCCGCCATACACTATCCCCGTACAAAAATACGGATTCAAACCTGACGAAATATTAAAAGAAACAACCGACGACATAAAGAAAAACAAAAAACTTGTAAACAACTTGGGAATGTATTGGTATGCGGACTACTACATGTGCGACTTCATAAAAAAAGTACAAAAACTCGATCCGGACAGTTTAATAATAGTAACGGGAGATCACCCGAGACTTATAATTCCTTTCAACACGGAAATGTACCCTCAAAAAGAACCCACAGTACATGAAAAATACGGTACATCATTTTCAATGCACCATACGGACCTTGAAAAAGAAATGTTCCCGCAATTGAATATTGCCGGACATATGAACATAATGCCTACAGTAATAGAAGCAATAGCACCTAAAGACTTCGAATACTACTCGATTATGCCTTCACTCTTTACACCGATAGAAAAAGTTGTAACCCCGTTCCACTGGTTAAATCAGAAAATGATAGGTTACTACGGAGATGAAACGGCACAAAATTTGAACGGAAAAAACAATGAAACAAAACAAGGAATAAAAGAATTCACAGACGAAAGAGCTGCATGGTGCGAACTTACGGCATGGATAATAAAACATCCGGAAGTTTTAATATAAACGGAGATACTATGAAATATTTTTTAATTTATTCCGTTGCCTACTTCGGAGACACCTTAATGACAAACAGTCTATGTCTAAATCTGAAAAAAATTTATCCGAATTGTTATATTGTTTATATTGTAAACAAGAACTTTTACGATGTTGCTATTAATTTAGAAGGTGTAAATGAAGTTTGGATTTATGACAAACATGGAGAACATAAAGGTTTAAACGGTATATTTTCATTTATAAAAAAATACAAAGGTAAATATAAATTTGATTCGGCTTTCGTTACTTTTGCACCCTTAAGAGGTGTATTAATATCAAAAATTTTGGGAGCTGAAAAAATTTATACAGAATATAAATCAACAATATGTCGTCCATTTATATCAAATAAAAACACAAACTTTAAAAACTATATTCACATACAAGACAGAATTGCTTACTTGGGAGAACTATACTCAAAAAAGCCTTTTGAAATTTTAAAAATTAAATATAATATACCGAAAAATGCAATTCAATATGTAGATGAAAATTTATTGTTTAACATAAAAAAACCTTTTGTAATTTTAAATCCTATTACAAAAAATAAAATAAAAGATTTCAAAAAAGAATTAATTACAGATTTAGTAACTCTTATAGATAAAGACGGATATATACCAATAATGACGGGCATCGGACAAGAATCAAACGATTATTATAATTCACTACCCGAACTCACAAAAAACAAACTTTTAAATTTCAGCAATAAAACTACAATACCTCAACTAGCCGCATTACTTAAACGTTCATCTCTACTTATAAGTGCAGATACGGGAACAGCACATTTAGCACTTGCAACAAATACCCCTTTAATAGATATTTTTTATAGAAATGAAGAATTCCGTTTAAAACGATGTGCACCCAAATCTATTTACAATGCAAAATCCGTTACTCATAAAAAAGCTTTAGATTCAATATATATATGGGAAAAAGGAAAAGAAATAATAAAAAGGAGATTTTATGAAAATTTATAATCCTTTAATATCGGTAATTATTCCGATTTACATGGCTGAAAACTTTTTACATCGTTGTGTAGACAGTGTAATAAATCAAACATATAAAAATTTGGAAATAATTCTTATAAATGACGGTTCAAAAGATAAAAGCGGAATTATTTGCGATGAGTACGCAAAAAAAGATACTCGTATAAAAGTTATTCATCAAGAAAATCAAGGTGTAAGTGCAGCCAGAAATAAAGGATTGGATATTGCAAAAGGAGAGTTTATTTATTTTCTCGACTCGGACGATTATATATCATTAAATGCTTTGGAAAAATTAATAAATGTACAAAAAGAAGAAAATTACGATATTGTAGCTTCAGGACATTATTCGGTTCATGGTAACAAGTATATTGTAAAATCAAAAAATTGGGAGAAAAAGAGTACTGATTTTGAAATTATACGTAAAAAAATTTTATTAAATAAATATCCGAATTTTTGTGCAGGTAAATTGTTTCGGAAAAAATTATGGAATAATTTACGTTTTCCGATAGGAATAATTTCAGAAGATATGTATGCTTGTGCAAGATTTTTTATGATTGCAAAAAGTGCTTGCGTTATTTCAGACCCTTTATATTTTTACACTGCAGAAAATGTAAACAGTCTTGCAAACGGAGCAAATATTTCTTCATTGGTAAATTCAAAATACGGTAATTTCTTTGCATGGAAAGACAGAGAAAATTTAGCTCAAAAATATATGCCTTCATTTTTAAAAATTTGTCGTAATTCCGTTACAATAAACGCAGTTCGTGCATTAATCATGAATTACCATACACATATAATTGAACAAAAGAAATGTGACGAAATGATAACTTATTTAAAAGAAAATAAAGATGTAAAATTACCTTTTGCAAAAAATTTTCAAAGAAATATCATTTTAAATAATAATAAAATTTGTTTAAATTTTTTTGGTTTTTTAAATAAATATGTTTTACTTTTAAGAACTTTTTTACGTAGAAAGAAGTTTGAACGTATCAATAAAAAATAAAACTTTATAAGTCATGCAAAAAGAGCCTTTCGGCTCTTTTTTTTACTTTTTTTTATATTGTCGTTGCTTTTTGTATGAATTTGAATTTTTTTGTTTCTTTCAATTTTTTCATTATTTTTTCTTGTTCTTCTTTTTCGCATATTATGAAGAATGCGGATCCCGATCCCGACATTTGAACTGTTTCCGATATTTTTTTCAGTTCTGTTTTTATTTCTTTCAGTTCTTTGTTTTTTTCAAAGAGTGCTTTTTCGAAGTCGTTGTATATGTTTTCTTTCAGTTTTTTTATATTTCTTTCTTCTATTGCTTGTATTACCGTTTCGTTTTTATTTATGTTTCTTTTTCCGCTTTTGTCGATTTCTTCGTATGCTTCTTTTGTGCTTATTGTAGTTTCGCTTTGTACTATTATGAGGGGTATATTTTCATATTTTTTTATTTGTTTTATTTTTTCTCCTATCCCTCTGCATCTTGCACTTCCTTCATAGATACAGAATGGTATGTCGGCTCCGTATTTTACACCTATTTCACATAGTTCTTCTTTTGTGAGGTTTGCTTTTGTGAGCTTGTTCAGTCCTCTAAGTACTGCCGCCGCATCTGCCGATCCTCCTCCGAGTCCTGCTTGTGCGGGTATTCTTTTGTATAGTTTCATGTGTACTTGCGGTTTTTCTTTTATTTTTTTATAAAATTCTTCCGCCGTTTTCCACATGAGGTTTTCTTCTTTTTCGGGTGCTTGTCCTTCTTCTACGGTAAGTTTCAAGTTTTCACTTTTTTCGAGTGTTATCGTGTCGTATAGGTTTATTGTGTGCATTATCGTGTCTATTTCATGGTATCCGTCTTTGCGTTTTTTTCCTACCGTCAGTGTAAGATTTATTTTTGCATGTGCTTTTTCTGTTATTTTTTCCATTTTTTCTTATGTTTTAAAAAATTTCTTTGTTTCTTTGAGTGCTTTTTTCGGACATGATACCGACAGCGAGTCTCCTACTTGCAGTGTCGTGTTTGCGTCCGGTACTATGTGTGCTCCGAGTCTTTCTATGCTTACTATGAGTATATGTTGAGGTATACCGAGTTCTTTGAGTTTTTTACCTGTTTTTGTGCTTGTGACCGGTATTTTCGTTTCAAAGAATGTTTGTTCAAGTGATGTCGGTACTACGCCTTTTATCATTCTCCAAAGCAGCGAGTCGTATACGGGCGGTTCTTTCAAGAGTTCCGCTACAAGGTAGGATACTATTGTTACCGTTCCTATTGCGTATATGTTGTTGAAGCTGTTTGTCATTTCAAGTACGAGAAGTATCGAAAGCAATGGCGATCTGATTGTGGATGCAAGTATTCCGCCCATTGCACATATTACCATTTGCGGAAGGTATTGCGGAAGGCTCATTCCGAGTGTAAGCATTATTTCTTGCATGAATGCTCCGGATGATGCTCCTATAACGAGTATCGGAAGAAATATTCCTCCTTGTACTCCGCTGCCGAAACAGAATGATGTAAGAAAAATTTTTCCGCAGATTATCATAAAAAGGTACATTGCGGCATATCTGTGTTGTGCGAGCATTCCTACAAGCGAGTTTCCTCCGCCCAAAAGTTCATGGTATGAGTATCCTATTGCCGATACTGCTATAAATGTTATTACAAGTTTTATTGCATTGTGTATTTTTATTTTATTGTAGAGTGTTTTGTATCCAAGTAATACTTTATTGAATATTACTCCGACTATTCCTACGAATACTCCTAAAAGCAGAAGGTGCCCGAAATAGTATAAGTGGAGTCCTTTCATTACGGAAAATCCCAGTGAGGGTTTAAGGTCGAATATTACACTTGTAACGAAGTTTGATACAAGTACCGCCGAAAATGTCGGTATTACAAGTTTAGGATAGAAACTTTTGTGTACTTCTTCAAATACGAATACAGCTCCCGATACAGGTGCCGAAAATGCCGCTGTAAGTCCTGCGGCGGCTCCTGCCGATATCAGAATTCTTTCTTCACGCAGTGTGGATTTGAATAATTTGGATACTCCTTTT
>QWBY01001007.1_pt1 | contig 20066 bp, 15 predicted proteins | sample 1972471 | NCBI WGS metagenome assembly QWBY01 (sample SAMN09866722, study PRJNA288562) | Human gut metagenome isolate term6_stool, whole genome shotgun sequencing... | reverse complement strand
CCAATAGCAATGCCATTTTCGGTTACAATAGGTTGTAAGCTACCATTTTCTGCATTTACGCCATCAACACCATCGATGATAGTAGCGAGCAATTTAACCATTACAGGGTCAGCACCTGGAGTTTGAATCAAGTAAGCTGCTGCATGCTCCTTATCGTCAGTGCTCTTGTAAGTAAATGTTGCTGTACCACCTGCTGCTGGCAATGTTTTAGGAGTCTTTAGCGTGAAGTAGCCTTTCATTCTACTTGGAATCAATGTTACACTTACAGGGTAAGTAGCATTTTCGGTTGTAATATTGAACGACATTTCTTCCGTTTGAACATCTTTGCGGAATGGGAAATGGAACATTTCTTTATCAACTTTAATCTTTGGCAAATCGGTACGACCGAATGTTACATTATCAACCATCCAGTTTAGATTAGAATAGTTACCACCTTCGTCAGCCCATTGAGTGAATGCAACGTGGAATTTATCTTCAATAGCGAAGTCTTTTTGCAACTTTTCAAGGTCTACACGATAGTTAATCCATTCTTTTTCATTTTCTTCGATGACTACACCGAGTGGAGCATACTTGCGCAAGTCAAAGATATGGCTTGTTGCTTGTCCATCTTTCTCTGTAATGATGTAAGCATCAAAACTTTGGTTGCGTTGTTCCATGCTCAATCCTGCAAATCTTACACGGAAAGTAAGAATCTTACTTGCTGCCTTTTGATAAGAAAGTGTTGGTGAAATCAACCATGCTTCGTGTGGACGTGGGTCAGATACACCCCATTTGAAGAATGTAATATATGCGCCTTCGCTTTCTACAGGTGAGTTAGGATCCATATCAGCCTTTTGGTGCCAAATCTTGAAAGGAGTATCACCAGCTATTGCAAAGTTTTGCCAGCCGTCAATACTTAATATTCTGGTATGGCGACGACCATCAAAGTTTTGGTCTAACTTAGCCAAAGGTTCTGCATCAGCATTTGTAAACATCGCAGTTTCTACATTATCTAATACTTGACGCTTGTCCACAGGGTTCAGCATAAACTCTATCGTGTTCACTTTAACTTCGCTATCGCTATTATTCTTGAAACGAACGAGTGTTGGACGGATTGTATTCACTGTAAATTCACCTGCTGCGTTAGCTGCTGGCAATGGTTTCCAGTGTCCACCACCATCTAAAGAGTATTCTGCATTACATTTTGAAGCCGACTCTACTGGTGTCATCTTCATGGTAGTTATACCATTTTCGAGCAATTCATCATAGTAAAGTTCGCCTGACTTGTTTACTGTTACATCGCTTGCAGCATTCCATGTGCCATCAATGTGCCACCAACCAAGGTCGTAAATACCGAAGCCTTTCCATTCAGGACGTCCGTCAAAGCGTTTATCACCTTTTGGAGCTTCTAAGAATTTTTCTGTCCTGACACCTAAATTAACTTCATCGCAAACACCAATGAGCGGAATTTTCAAGGTATCACCACAGATAGTTGTTACCAAAGCCTTTGCTTCAAATGTACCAACTTCCAATGGAGTAAATGTAATCTCCATTACAGGGTTGCCAATAATTTTTTCATTTTTATTACTATAATAGAAGAATCCAGATTTTGCATTCTTGAAATAAGCGTGTTTAGGGTCTTGTACTATCTCAACCTTTACATGAGTGATTTCATTTTCAACGATAAATTTAATGGTTTGTTTATCCGTTTTACCTTTACCTGCGTTCATTTTGCGTGGTTTTTGACCATCAGCCAACTTCAAAGTAGGGTCTTTATCCTTATCCATGAAATAACCAAACAAGGTTAAACCACTTGACAAATCTGTATCACCGCCAAAGAATGACACTTTGTAAGCCCTTCCTTCTGTGTAAGCACCCTTCTTTACAGGAGTTACAGTGAGTTTGGTTGCAATAGAAGTAGTACCCTTAATTTCTGTAATACCAAGTTTCAAAACTTCGCTTGAACGCTCTCCGCCATTAAATTTAGGTTGTGCTGGTGCCAAATTTCTTGCTTGAATAGCAATATCGTATTCAGCAGGAACAGAAACTCTACCCTTAATGGTAGCAGATTGAGGAAGGATTGCTACCAATGGGTGTCCCTTTGCATAGCTTTGTGGTATGCGTTCAGCAGTAAATTCGTCGAAAGCAACTTCGCTATTTTCGTTTACTTCAACTTTATATTCAAGTTTTGTAGCACCAGCAGGACAAGTTGTACGGAATGTTAAACTGCCCCAAGTCTTCATCTTACCGAAGAAAATATTAGGATTGTCTACGAAATCTTTTTCAGCACATTGAATAAGATTGCCCGCATTGTCTGTCCAACGCATAGCAAGGCGCAAAGGAGCCTTTCCTTCTGGGCTTGCAACAGTCTTATACTTCATTGAGCATTGCACTTCATCGCCCGCAGTTACTTCCTTATCGACAGCAGCAAGGTCGATAGTTTGGCGCAAATAACCCTTTTCTCCCTTTGTTTTAATTCCAACAGCGAAGCCGCCATCGCTGCGATAAGAATCTATTCCTTCAAGTTTCTTTACTTCAGCACCTACTGCTTCCCAAAATTCTGGTTTTCCGTCTGCCTTAAAATGCCAGAAGAAACCATCGTTCAAAAGTTCTTGTTTTGGTTTTTCGACTGCTCCTTCTTCTGTAGCTTCACCATGTAGGGTAATTTTCTGTGTTTGGTCGCCCACTATAATGGTAAGGGTTGCATTCTTTTCTCCCTTTGTGGTAGGTTTAAATGTTACGGTTATCTTGCCACCAGTATTCGCCAAACCTTCAGTTTTGTCTGTTACGACTGAGAAATCCACGGCATCGCCTTCAAGAAGAGGCTTAATCATGTCGCCGTCATAGTTTTCAATGGTTACATTGATGACTTGTGGGTCTGATTCTTTTCCTACGTTAATTTGATTAAATTCGAGCGCAGTAGGGTCTACTTTCAGCGTTGGGGCAACTGCCGCATCGCCTGTTACGATGTTTTGAAATTCAAAATATCCACGATTGTCCTTATCACCTTCGCAAACGAAAGCGATAAAACCCTTTTCAGCAGCTACTTTTGGAATTGCCGCTGTGCGCTTTGTAAAGGCAGAAGTACGTTCAGAAACAGAAAATTCATCAATCTTACCAAGTTCATTTCCTTGCTTATCTATCAAAATGACAGATACTTTGCAATTGCCTTTCGGTGAAGCTAACTTCCAACCATAACTCAAAAATTTACCTTCAAGGTCTTTGAACGTTAAAGCTGGCGAAACAAGATAACTCTTAAAGGTGTCAGTTGTCTTCGACAAAGCAAAAGTCATTGGGTTAAACTTAAACGACTCGTCAGCATAAGAAACCGACCAATAGCAATACTTCTTATTAGAGTTGATACTTTTCCACGTTTTGTCTATATTCAGAGCAGCTCTATAGCCAGACGTCTGAGATAATGACGATGCAGGATTATCGTCGTTCAAGACACTAAAATCAAGCCCTTGGGCTCGCAAATTAGTTATTCCACACAACAGAACGAGTAAAAAAATCCATAAGAATTTGTTTTTTAATGTTTTAATTTGCATTATTATTTGTAATTTAGGTTTATTTTTCAAACTTGATAGTAGTTCTACAAAGTTATACAAAATATCACAAACAGACAAAAACAAATGACATAATTTTCGAATAAATCAAATATTTCTATTAAAAACTAAACAAGAACAGACAAAAACAACGCATTTCAACATTTCACCTATTTATATTAATACGCTCAACCAAAACGCCATGCAAATAATTTTAAAAAGTAAAAAAACGCTTTGAAATCGCAAAACAGGCTGTTTTGAGCCTCCAAACAGCCTATTTTGCACTCCAAAAGCGGCTATTATGATTTTTGTAAATTACAGATAAAATATTTTATTACCAAAAGGGATATTTTCAAGGTTACCAATAAAGGTCAGTTGAAACTTATCATCTGAGAATATATTTGGATAATGGACATGAAATAGCGATGCCTTATTACGAAAATTTAAAAGCGGAGCATTAAAACAATTAAGGCGATGACACACCACATTCTATTGTTTTCCCTTGAAAATTAATAGAAAAGGTGGAAAATATTTGGAAAAGCGAAGTTTATTTCGTAACTTTGCATCGTTCAGTGGAATGAGGAGCTTCTCAAAAGTTCCTCATTTTTCATATTTAAACTTATATGATAGATAAAAACGTTGTAAAAAAACTTGTTGAAGAATGGTTGGAAGACAAAGAATACTTCCTCGTTGATATTCAGTTGAGTCCTGATAGTAGAATTGTAATCGAAATCGACCATGCTGACGGAGTGTGGATTGAAGATTGCGTAGAATTGAGTAAGTTTATTGAAGAACATCTCTCACGCGATGAAGAAGATTACGAATTAGAAGTTGGCTCGGCTGGATTAGGACAACCTTTTAAAGTTCCACAGCAATACATCAACTTTATAGGAAAAGAAGTTGAAGTGTTGGATAAAGAAGGTCGCAAAGTGAAAGGCATTTTGAAAAGTGTTGAAGGCGATGACTTTGTGGTTTCAGTCAATGAAAAAGTACAAGTGGAAGGAAAGAAACGCCCTGTAAAGATGGACGTAGACCATGCGTACAACATGAATGAAGTAAAATATACAAAATATATAATTAGTTTCAAGTAAAACTATGGCAGCAAAAAAAGAAGAAGAACGTCCAAATATGGTCGAAACCTTCAAGGAGTTTAAAGACACCAAGAGTATCGACCGTACTACATTGGTAAGCGTTTTGGAAGAGAGTTTCCGTAATGTTATTGCTAAAATTTATGGTTCGGACGAAAACTTTGATGTAATTGTAAACCCTGATAAGGGCGACTTTGAAATATATCGCAATCGTGTCGTTGTAGCTGACGGCGAAGTGCAAGACGAAAATAAGGAAATAAGTTTGACCGATGCACAAAAGATTGTACCCGACTATGAGGTTGGTGAAGATGTATCAGAACCAGTAGACTTTGCAAAGTTTGGTCGCCGTGCTATTTTGAACCTTCGCCAAACATTGGCTTCAAAGGTTTTGGAATTGGAACACGACTCTTTATATAATAAGTATAAAGACCGTGTGGGTCAAATCATTTCTGGCGAGGTTTACCAAGTGTGGAAACGTGAAGTGCTGCTCGTAGACGAAGATAACAACGAGTTGATTCTTCCAAAGGGAGAGCAAATTCCAAGAGACCAATACCGCAAGGGCGAAACTATACGTGCTGTGATTTTGCGTGTAGACAATGAAAATAATAATCCTAAGATTATCCTTTCACGCACTGCACCAACTTTCTTGGAACGTCTGCTCGAAGCTGAAGTTCCTGAAATAGAAGACGGACTTATCAGCATTAAGGGCATCGCTCGCATGCCTGGTGAACGTGCAAAAATCGCAGTGGAAAGCTATGACGACCGCATCGACCCTGTTGGTGCTTGTGTCGGTGTGCGTGGTAGCCGTGTTCATGGCATCGTTCGTGAACTTTGCAATGAAAATATTGACGTCATCAATTGGACAGCCAATACAAAATTGTTTATCCAACGCGCTTTGTCGCCAGCTAAGGTGAGCAGCCTTACTATTGACGAAGAAAACAAGAAGGCAGAAGTATTCTTGCAACCAGAGGAAGTCAGTCTAGCAATCGGTCGTGGCGGTATGAATATTAAGCTGGCAAGTATGCTAACTGGCTATACCATTGACGTCTTCCGTGAACTTGACGAACAAACATCAGAAGAAGACATCTACTTAGATGAATTCTCTGACGAAATTGATAAATGGGTTATTGACGCTATCAAATCAATTGGTCTTGACACAGCACGCCAAGTGTTGAACGCTCCTCGCGAAATGTTGATAGAAAAAGCTGACCTTGAAGAAGAAACCGTTGATAACGTATTGAACATATTAAGAGCAGAATTTGAAAGTTAGGTGTTAGACAGATAGGTGTTGGGGACAACATCGAAAAAAGAAAAAAGAACTAACACCTATCATGATAAGTTCGAGAAATTAACATAACACCAACATTCAAAAAGAAAAATATATTAATGAGCATCAGATTAAACAAAGCAATTCGAGAACTGAATATCGGACTCCAAACGGCAGTGGAGTACTTAGATACAAGAAAAGAATTAGGAGAAATTAAAGAAGACCCTAATTTTAAACTCAGTGATGACCAATTTAAAGCACTTGAAAAGGAATTTAAAAAAGACCAGCAAATAAAAGATAATGCTGCAAAAATATTCCCTAAGAAGCAAAAAGACAAAGTGCATACCAAGAAAACTGTCAACCACAAGGCTGAAAATCTTTTACAACAGGATAATAAACCAAAATTTAAACCTGTAGGAAAGATTGACCTTGACCAGTTTAACAAGCCTGCTGCGAAGCCAGATGCTGATAAAAAAGAGAAAAAAGAAACAGAAACTGCCGTAAAAAATAGTAACGAAAAGAAGGTAGAAACTGCTGCAAAAGCGGAAAAGCCAGTAGAACAAAAAACTCAAAAGCAGGAAAAACCTACAAAAGATATACAACCAAAGCCTCACAAAGCGGAGGTTATACAAAAAACCAAGAGTTCTCATACGGAATCTCTCAAGAAGGAATCTGTGGTTGAAAAAGAAAAGGAAGAAAAGGAAATCAAACAAGGAATGGAATCCGAAAACAATGGCATCTACCAGACTTCTAATGAGAAGAAGATGCTTAATCAGCCAAAGGTAAACATTTTGGGTAAAATTGATTTGAGTTCTATCAATCAAAGCACACGCCCTAAGAAAAAAACAAAGGAAGAACGCCGTAAAGAACGTGAAGATAAGTCTGCACAAAACGGACAAGGAAAGAAAAAACGCGTTCGCATCGGAAAAGAACGTGTTGATATCAATGCTGCTGCTAACCAACAACAAGGCGGAAAGAAAAATAACGCAAAGAAAAACAACAATAATAACAATGGTAGCGGAAAGAATAATAAGAAAAACCGCAACCAAAAACCATTGGAAGTTGATGATGAAGCAGTAGCACGTCAGGTAAAAGAAACACTTGCACGCCTTACCAGCAAGAGCCAAAATAAAAAGGCTGCCAAATATCGCAAGGAAAAGCGTGAAGCGGTTCACGAACGTTTAAGTGCAGAGGCTAAGGCAGAACGCAAGGAAAGCAAGGTTTTAAAATTGACCGAGTTTGTTACGGTTTCAGAATTGGCAACAATGATGAATATACCAGTTACAAACGTTATTTCAACTTTGATGTCTGTTGGAATTATGGTTTCTATCAACCAACGTCTTGACGCTGAAACAATCAATATGGTTGCTGACGAATTTGATTTCAAGACCGAATATGTCAGTGCCGAAGTACAAGAGGCCATTAGCGAAGAAGTAGACGACGAAATGGATTTAGTTTCTCGTGCACCTATTGTAACAGTCATGGGACACGTTGACCATGGTAAAACTTCTTTGCTCGACCATATCCGCAATACCAATGTGATTGCTGGTGAAGCTGGTGGTATTACTCAGCACATCGGTGCTTATAGTGTAACGCTGAAGAGCGGACGTAAGGTTACTTTCCTTGATACCCCTGGACACGAAGCGTTTACAGCGATGCGCGCTCGTGGTACACAGGTAACCGATATCGCAATCATCATCATTGCTGCCGACGACTCGGTAATGCCTACTACCAAAGAAGCTATTGCTCATGCTCAAGCAGCTGGTGTACCAATGGTATTTGCCATCAATAAGATTGATAAACCAGGAGCAAATCCTGACAAAATACGCGAAGACTTGTCGCAAATGAACTTACTCGTTGAAGAGTGGGGCGGCAAATATCAATGCCAAGAAATCAGCGCAAAGAAAGGTTTGGGCGTTGCCGACTTATTAGATAAGGTATTGCTCGAAGCCGATATGCTCGATTTGAAGGCTAACCCTAATCGTAACGCAACAGGTACTGTCATTGAATCATCATTGGATAAGGGACGTGGATATGTAAGTACAGTTCTCGTTTCTAATGGTACATTGAAGATTGGAGACAACATGATTGCAGGGACTTCATGGGGACGTATTAAGGCTATGTTCAATGAACGTAACCAACGTGTTGAACAAGCAGGTCCAGCAGAACCAGTAATTATACTTGGTTTGAATGGCGCACCAACAGCAGGTGATACTTTCCATGTCATGGAAACTGAACAAGAGGCACGCGACATTGCGAATAAGCGTGAACAATTGCAACGTGAACAAGGCTTGCGTACTCAAACACGTTTGACCTTATCGGATATTTCTCACCGTATTGCTCGTGGCGAGTTCCACGAAATGAATATCATTGTGAAGGGTGATACTGACGGTTCTATTGAGGCTTTGTCTGATTCGTTCATCAAACTTTCTACTGAAAAGGTAAAGGTAAATGTTATCAGCAAGGCGGTTGGTCAGATTTCAGAAAATGACGTAATGCTTGCTGCTGCTTCCGATGCTGTGATTGTGGGCTTCCAAGTACGTCCTTCTGCTGATGCTCGAAAGTTGGCTGACCGTGATGGCGTAGAAATCAATACTTACTCGGTAATTTACGATGCGATTGACGATGTAACTTCGACAATGGTTGGTATGCTCGACAAGGTGAAGAAAGAAATCATCACAGGTCAGGTTGAAGTACAACAAGTCTTTAAGATTTCTAAGGTTGGAACCGTTGCTGGTTGTATTGTTACAGAAGGAAAGGTACACAGCAAGGACAAGGGACGTGTCATTCGCGATGGTATCGTAATCCATACTGCTCCTATTAGTGCTTTGAAGCGTTATAAGGACGATGTTAAGGAAGTTGTAACAGGTTTGGAATGTGGTATTTCACTTGTGAACTACAACGACTTGCAAACGGGTGATATGATTGAAACATTCACCGAAATAGAGGTAGAACAAAAACTCTAAGATATGTGCCAAGCCGCCTCTCATTTCCCAAGGAAAAGCGAGGCGGTTTGTACTTTATGGTAACAGAAGGTTATTGATGATAGCGGCACTATCTTTATCGAAATAAAATAGAAGGTGGGACAATACGAGGAAAGAATGTTATCATTCTTTTTATGGATTGAACCACTTAAAAGGTAAAAAGTAAATGTCAGAAAATAATAACAATGAGTATGTAAGGAAAGTTGCCGAACAGAAATACGAGTTTGGTTTTACTACCGATGTGCATACAGATATTATTCCGAAGGGCTTAAACGAAGATGTTGTTAGGCTTATTTCGGAGAAAAAAGGGGAACCAGAATGGCTCCTCGATTTTCGTTTAAAGGCGTTTCGTCATTGGGAAACAATGGAGATGCCTAAGTGGCCACATTTGAACTTGCCAGAAATAGATTATCAGGCAATTTCTTATTACGCTGACCCTTTGGCGAAGAAGCCTAAGAATAAGGAGATAGACCCTGAGTTGGAAAAGACTTTTGACAAGTTAGGTATTCCGCTTGAAGAGCGATTGGCATTGAGTGGTGTTGCGGTCGATGCGATTATGGACTCGGTATCGGTAAAGACTACGTTCAAGAAGCAGTTGGCTGAGAAAGGAATTATCTTTTGCTCGATTGGCGAAGCGGTGAAAGAACACCCCGAATTGGTACGTCAATATTTGGGAACGGTTGTTCCTTATAAGGATAATTTCACGGCGGCACTCAATTCAGCTGTCTTTAGTGATGGTTCGTTTGTGTATATTCCAAAGGGTGTACGTTGTCCAATGGAATTGAGTTCTTATTTCCGTATAAATGCAATGAATACGGGACAATTTGAGCGCACTTTGATTATTGCTGACGATGATTCGTATGTAAGTTACCTTGAAGGGTGTACTGCGCCAATGCGTGATGAAAACCAACTCCATGCTGCTATTGTTGAAATCGTGGTGTTGGCAAATGCAGAAGTGAAATATTCAACTGTACAAAACTGGTATCCAGGTGATGAGAATGGAAAAGGTGGTGTGTTGAATCTTGTAACCAAGCGTGGCGACCTTCGTGGTAAAAACTCCAAACTTTCGTGGACGCAAGTAGAAACGGGGTCGGCTATCACGTGGAAGTATCCTTCTTGCATCTTGCGTGGCGACAATTCACAGGCTGAATTCTATTCCGTAGCAGTTACAAATAATCATCAAGAAGCTGACACGGGTACGAAAATGATTCACATGGGAAAGAATACAAAGAGTACGATTATATCAAAAGGTATCTCTGCTGGCAAAAGTCAGAACTCTTATCGCGGCTTGGTGCGTGTTACACCTAATGCCGATAATGCGCGCAATTATAGTTCTTGCGACTCGTTGCTCTTGGGTTCTACCTGCGGAGCGCACACTTTCCCTTATATGGATGTGCATAACGACTCGGCTATCGTTGAACATGAAGCTACTACATCGAAAATCAGCGAAGACCAACTCTTCTATTGCAACCAACGAGGTATTCCTATGGAAGATGCTATTGGCTTGATTGTCAATGGATATGCAAAAGATGTATTGAACAAACTTCCTATGGAATTTGCTGTTGAAGCGCAAAAACTTCTTTCGGTTACGTTGGAAGGAACGGTAGGATAAGGAAAAACAATCGACTATTTTTTAGAGAATATGAAACAGGTGGTATCAATACTTGGATTCTTTGCGGCAATTTCTTGTGCAAATGCCCAAAGTTGGGAGCCAAAAGCATGGCAGAAATATCTCATAGAGCAACAAGTGAAAGCCGATACGCTCAATAAATGTTACTCCATAATGGCAAAACACTCTATAAAGTCGAAGAAATTAGACCCTGCTGTTTTGAATTTTGGAACATTCTATGCACCCGAACCAAAAGGCATACTCCAAGAAATGGAAGAGGCAGAAGATTGGGAAAGAATACGAAGAGGCGAATATGAATCACGCAACATCATTGCTGACTTCATTGGAAGCGCATTTGTAGAAATCCTCAATGGAATATTTTTTAGATAAAAACGATTATAATACAAAAACAATATGTTAGAAGTTAAAAATCTGCATGCTACTATTGCAGATAAAGAAATATTAAAAGGCATTGACCTTACTATCAAAGATGGCGAAATACATGCTATCATGGGACCAAATGGTTCTGGAAAATCAACACTTAGTGCCGTTCTTACAGGCAACCCTTTGTACACTGTAACCGATGGTTCGGCTGTATTCAATGGTAAAGACCTTTTGGAAATGGGCGCAGACGAACGTGCCAATGAAGGCATTTTTCTGTCGTTCCAGTATCCAGTAGAAATTCCTGGTGTAAGCATGACGAACTTCATGAAGGCTGCCGTAAATGCAAAGCGCAAATATCAAGGCTTAGAACCTTTGAAAGCTGCCGACTTTATGAAGCTCATGCGTGAGAAGCGCGACCTCGTTGGCTTAGATTCTAAACTCTCACATCGTTCTGTAAATGAAGGTTTTTCGGGTGGAGAGAAGAAACGTAATGAGATTTTCCAAATGGCAATGTTACAACCAAAACTCAGCATTTTGGACGAAACAGACTCTGGGCTTGATGTTGATGCTATGCGTATCGTTGCCGATGGTGTGAACAAAATGCACACTTCGGAAACTTCAACTATCGTTATTACCCACTACGACCGACTTTTGGATATGATAAAACCTGACGTAGTACACATTCTTTACAAAGGACGTATCGTGAAAACAGGTACGGCAGAACTCGCTCGAGAAATAGAAAAACGAGGCTACGATTGGATAAAAGAGGAAGTAGATAAATAGAAAGGCTAATAAATGCAAAGCGAAAAACAATACATAGACTTGTACAACGAGGCGCAAGAAATGATAAAACAACATTCCTGTGCTGTCTTGAATAAAGTGCGCGACAAAGCATTTGAAGACTTCAAGACTCAAGGCTTCCCCACAAAAAAGGTGGAACGCTACAAATATACTGATATTCCAAAGCTCTTTGCGCCCGATTACGGACTCAATTTGCAGCGTTTGGAAACTCCAATCAATCCCTATGACTCATTTAAATGCGATGTCCCCAATCTTAGTACCTCACTTTACTTTGTTGTAAACGACCAATTTTATAACAAGCAACTGCCAAAAGCACAGCTCAACGAAGGAATCGTTATTGATAGCATTTGCAACGCTGCAAAAATCTATCCTGAACTCTTAGAACAACACTATGCTCGAATTGCCGATACAAGCAAAGACGCTCTAACGGCTTTTAATACGATGTTAGCGCAAGATGGATTGTTTATCTATGTACCGAAAGGCATTAAAGCAGACCGCACGATTCAAGTTATCAACATTTTGCGTTCCAATGTAAATCTCATGGTTAATCGTCGTGTACTCATTATTATTGAAGAAGGGGCTGAAGCTTCAATGCTTTTTTGTGATGATTCAACAGACGACCGAAACTTCTTAACAACGCAAGTCATTGAAGCCTACGTTGCTGACAATGCGAAATTGGAGTTAAATTGTTTGGAAGAAACCCATTTGAAGAACGTTCGAGTATCAAATGTTTACATCGAACAGCAGAAAAATAGTCGTATTTCACACAATATTATAACACTTCATAATGGTGTAACTCGCAACAAACTTGATTTAACTTTCCGTGGCGAAGGAAGCGAATGTTTCTTGAACGGCTGCGTTATTGCTGATAAACATCAGCATGTTGATAACAATACGGTCATCAACCACGCTGTAAGCAACTGCTCCAGCAATCAATTATACAAATACGTGCTTGACGACCATGCCGTGGGAGCTTTCGCAGGACTTATTTATGTGGCAAAAGATGCTCAAAAGACGCTTTCTCACGAGGTAAACCAAAATATTTGTGCTGCCTCTACTGCTCACATGTACACCCAGCCAATGCTTGAAATCTATGCCGATGATGTGCAGTGTAATCATGGTTCTACGATAGGACAACTTAACGATGCTGCTCTTTTCTATATGCAGCAGCGTGGTATCGATAAACGGGAAGCAAAACTCCTCCTTGAGTTCGCATTTATCAATGAGGTAATCGATAAAATGGAACTTATTCCACTTCGCGACCGCCTCCACCACTTAGTAGAAAAACGTTTCCGTGGCGAACTTGAGAAGTGTGGAAGTTGTAAACTTTGCCGATAAAAGAAAAGAATATGTACGATATAGCAAAAGTGCGTGCCGATTTCCCAATCCTTTCACGCACAGTTTACGGAAAACCATTGGTCTATCTCGACAATGCAGCTACCACGCAGAAACCGCTCTGCGTGTTAGATGCCATGCGCGATGAATATTTGAATGTCAATGCCAATGTGCATCGTGGCATTCATTGGCTTTCTCAACAAGCTACCGACTTACACGAGGCTGCTCGTGAAACGGTTAGAAAGTTTATCAACGCACGTTCTACCGCTGAAATCGTTTTTACACGCGGCACAACCGAAAGCCTTAATCTTGTAGCTTCTTCATTCTGCGAAGGCTTTATGCAAGAAGGCGACGAGGTAATCGTTTCTAATGTGGAGCACCATTCCAACATTGTGCCTTGGCAAATCCTTGCCCAACAGCATGGAATCGTCTTGAAAGTAATTCCAATCAATGAAGACGGCATGTTCGATATGAACGCTTTCGAGAAACTCATTACCAAACGCACTAAACTGGTCAGCGTTGCTCACGTTAGTAACGTAATGGGAACTATCAACCCTGTCAGAGAAATAGTCCGTATTGCCCACGAAAACGATATTCCAGTCATGCTCGACGGCGCACAAAGTGTTCCTCATTTTTCTGTTGATGTGCAAGAATTAGATTGCGATTTCTTAGCTTTCAGTGGTCATAAAGTCTATGGTCCTACGGGTATCGGTGTGCTTTATGGTAAAGAAGAGTGGCTCGACAAACTTCCACCTTATCAAGGCGGAGGCGAAATGATAGAACGTGTTAGCTTCAGTGGCACAACTTTTGAGCGTCCTCCTTTGAAATTTGAGGCAGGAACGCCCGATTATGTTGCGACACACGGACTTGCCACAGCGTTAAATTATGTTACTTCGCTCGGAATGGAAAATATTCATCAGCACGAACAAATGCTTACTGACTACGCTATTAAACAAATGCGCAACATTCCAAACATTCGCTTCTTTGGTATTCCTAACAATGCTAAATGTGCAGTAGCCAACCACGATGCGGCAATCAGTTTCCTCATTGGCGATATTCACCCTATGGATTTGGGAACACTACTCGACCAACTCGGCATTGCCGTTCGCACAGGTCATCATTGCGCCCAACCACTCATGGAACGTTTCGATATTCTCGGTACGGTTCGTGCTTCTTTTGCACTCTATAACACAAAAGAGGAGGTCGATGCGTTGGTAGCAGGCATCAATCGTGTTGTAAAGATGTTTTAAATGATAAACTTTTAGCTTGACCAGTCAAGCAAATCAATAGCATAAAGACCCCACCAATTTGGTTGTTTACACCCATTTTGGTGGGGTTTTTAGTTGTTTTTCTCGTGCAAAGGTAATTACAAAGGTGATGTATTTCTTCGCTTGCCTGTATAACTCGTCCGAATCGTCCAACTTATCTTTCCATTCACTCGCCAAGTGCTTTCTTTGCACGCAAAACGGCAGCAATAAACCATGCGACGAAAATGGCTTTCACAAGCAAATTGTCGTTGGTTGTGAATACCGACAAGATGAAAGCGATTTGCGCACGCGAAATGATATTGGCTTGCGAAAGACTGATTTCCTTCTCCAATACCGCACTATAATATTTGCGTAACCACTCGTTAGGAGTTTTTGCCCATGCCCAAAGGTTACGAACTATATCAGAATATTCACTTTTACGGCTTTGTGTAGCCAACAAATTAATTTCTCTTTTCATTATTAATTTTCTTATTATTTTCTTTTTCTGTTGGCAAAATTAGACTACCTTTGTGCAATATATGTTCAATCAATAATTTTTTATTGTTATATTATCGTAAAATGTTAAAGAATACGTATTATATTGGTAAAATAGAAGCAGGTTGTGACGAGGCTGGACGTGGTTGTTTGGCTGGTAGTGTCTATGCAGCAGCCGTTATTCTCCCTCCCAATTACGAAAATGAACTGCTCAACGACTCGAAACAATTATCGGAAAAGAAGCGTTATCAGCTGCGTTCTATCATTGAAAAAGATGCCATAGCGTGGGCAGTGGGGGTGGTTACGGCAGAAGAAATTGATGAAATCAATATTCTCAATGCCAGTATTCTTGCCATGCACCGAGCATTAGACGACTTGAAAACACGCCCCGAAGCGGTGATAGTAGACGGCAATCGCTTTAAACCTTATAAGGATTTGCCCTACTCTACGATAGTGAAAGGTGATGGGAAATATCTGTCTATTGCAGCAGCCTCAATTCTTGCGAAAACTTATCGTGATGATTACATGAAAGGGCTTGCCGAAGAATATCCACAATACGACTGGAAATCGAACAAGGGATACCCTACAAAGAAACACCGTGAAGCCATTCGCCAACATGGTATTACGCCCTATCATCGCAAATCGTTTACGCTTTTGCCACCCGAAGAATTGACAATCGAATTTAAAGAATAGACAAATGAGGCATTCTAAATTACAAAATGAGTTGAAACTTATCCTTCTCCTCGCCGATAATATGGGTTATACAGCCACCGAGTTGAGCGAGAAAATGGAGGTGTCACGCCGACATATTTACTATCTTTTGGAATTTATAGAATCGGCAGGATTTATTCTTTTCAAAAGAAACAACAAGTATCATCTTGACCGCCGTTCTCCATTCTTTACCGAATTGACAGAAACCTTGCAGTTTTCTGATGCTGAAATTCGCACCATTTATAACATTTTGCTCATGGCGGGCGACGGGTCGGAAACTGTTAATCAGTTACGAGCAAAATTAGACCGTGCCTATAATTTCTCTGAACGGGTTTTAGACAAGCGCAGTACGCTACTAAACAATAACTTAAAACTGATTTCAGAAGCTATACACACAAAGAAAATGGTGAAGTTTGTGGGCTATTCCAGTCCACATAGCCATACTGTTTCCGACCGAATTGTAGAGCCTTTCCTTCTGATGAATGATAATCAAGATGTTAGATGCCACGAAATCAAAACTGGTATGAATAAAACATTTCGAATCAATCGCATAAAAACCATTGAGAAAGTGGATACGCCGTGGATTTACGAGGAAAAACACCGACAGATTTTCACCGATATTTTTATGTTCAGTGGAGAGGAACACCACCGAGTAAAGCTGAAATTAGGTCAATTATCCTACAATATTTTTATGGAAGAATATTCGCAAGGAGCAAAATATATTCAACCGCTGAACTCAAAAGAATGGTTATTGGATATTGAAGTATGCGATTTTCGTGGACTCGGACGGTTTGTACTGGGCTTGTATTCTGATATAGAAATCGTAGAAAACAACAAATTTAAAGCCTTTATTAACGAGATATTGCAAAAATATATTGCTAAAAGTAGCACCGAGTAACTCGTGTGTTTTATCCGTTTTTTATGTTCAAAAAACGAAAGCGTATGTTTTGCTGTTGAAAATAGGCTGTTTTGTTCTTCAAAACAGCCTGTTTTGAAAGTCGAAGCAATGAACAAAGAAAAAAGGCAATCCATTTTGCGTGGATTGCCTTTCTTTTTAGGCTGGTTTATAGGGTTTTACAAATCAAACAAAGTCTTGTATTGCTCGGTTACATAGTCGGAAAGGTTGCCGTAAAGTTTTTCCATTTCCTTGCTATTCACCTTGCCTTTCTTGTACCAATTGGTTGTTACAGCGTTGGTACGAGTGAAAATTTCGGTTTCAACAGGCTCTAATTTTTGCATAATACCATTACCTTGCTTGTTCCAAAGTGCCTCCCAATTGAAATAACGGTCTGACCCAATGCCTTCATGGAAAGCATAAACACGCTCTTTCAGCGTATCAACTTTCTTGCCAAAAATGGTTACTGGCTCATTATTATTCGCCGTATAAATCACTGGCAAAAGCTTTTCAGCGTCTTTTAGCCAGAATGGAAATGCCACACTTACTGGTGGATAACCGATAACCGTCCACATGGTGGTCAATTCTGGATTTTCTGTTGGTTTCACACCTTTGATAATGCCAGAGCAAGCAGTTCCGCTACGAGAAATAAGGTCGTTATCGGTAAACCACCCCGACGTAATCGGCTTGTTATGATTGCCGTCGCGAAGGTCGATTCCCAACTGTGGATTTTTGAAAGAACGTGCCAAAGTTGAGAAAATCCACTCTGGAGTAATTGATTTATTCTTCACTCCTTCTGTCAAAGTTTCCTCATCGTTTTGATAACGTACAAATCCTAAGCCTTCGTGGGCAGGACCTGTACAGCTGAAATTGGTTCGTGCAATGAAGCCATTAGGGGCTACCGTTGGGTCGTTAGCATCAAAATACTGAAAACTGCGAGTACTAACCTCGAACCAACCTGCTCCTCCTTGTGCATCAATGACACCAAAATTGGCACAAAGACCGTCTAATTTTGCAGTGTCTAAGTATTGTTTCAAGTCGGTAACTGTGGCACATACATTCAAAACCTTGAACATAAATTCACCATTTTTGTCGCCAGGTTCAACACCATTGACCGTCTTTTCCAAATTGAAAGACTGGGTATTCATGATTGAAAAGCCTGCGGTATTTGTACCCATCCATATCTCTTTGTTGCTACGCGCACGGCAATCGGCAATGCCAAAGAAATTGTATTTCGTACCTTTAAAATACTTCATGCAGTTTTGAAGATTGTCCGTATCGCGGACTTTCCACAACATAGGGCGACCATCGGCAGTTACTTTACCCGTTATCACAGCGGCTGTACAACCATAACTATTGGCAACAGCAGCCCATAACATCACTAAAAATAAGAGTGTCTTTTTCATATGAACTTACATTTTGAACCAAAAAGAAGCCAAAAGATAACAAAACGTATTTCATAAAAATTTAATGACTATATGCGGTGGTAATTTATAGAACCAGCCTTTATTTAATTTGAATCAAAACCAATTGGGCGGAATTGCTTTTGCGCTTCACTATAAACGTAACCTTCTTTGTAAAGCATGGCGCAAAGATGTTCTTCCGTTTCATTAAAATAGACACAAAGCGAATGTAGGGTGTCAAACTCCTCATCACGCAAAAGCATATTGACTGCACTAACGAGAATAGCAGGGTCTTTGGGTAAATGTTCCATAACGAAAAAGCCTCTCAAAGGAGGCGGATTTATTTATTTCATAGAGTCGCTAACAAATTGTAACGGCAGCAAATCTTTAACTGAACGAACGACATAAACAGATTCTGTACCATAAAGAAGAATGCGCACAGGCTGTTTATAGCGGTCTTCTAACTCTAAAATAACTTGTCGGCACGCCCCACAAGGCACGATAGGCTGAGGGGTAAGTCCTCCACCATTGCGTGCTGCAATAGCAAGTGTTTGGATTGGTTGGTCGGGACGTGTACTTTGGGCAGCAAAAATAGCCGAACGCTCAGCGCAAAGTCCAGAAGGGAAAGCTGCATTTTCTTGATTTGCACCCATGACCACCTCACCATTGTTCAACAAAAGAGCGGCACCTACACTGAAATGGCTGTAAGGTGAATAGCTGTTTTTAGTTGCTTCAATCGCTTGTTCTATGAGTTTTTGCTCTTCAAGTGGCAATTCGTCAGGCTGACAAACGCCAATTTTAATATTTATATCAATTGTCTTCATCTTAATAAACTATCTTTTTAAAATAATTATTTTTCCTTAAATTCGTAACAACCTACATCGGGTTTGTCGTCGCGAGCAACACCATCGTGGTCGGTTTTACTGGTTCCATTGGGCAAAGTATAGCCTATATCACGAGCTTTTGACTTCTCTGACAAATGGAAATCATAGTTTTGCTTGTCGGCATCAATCTTTATAAAATGCTTTTCGCCCGATTGAATAGTGTCTTTTGGGTCTTCCCATTGGATAGAAACAAACTTGTTTGCATCTAATTCTTTCGGCTCCATGGTGCGCAAAATACTATGCTCGAACTTGTAATGCTGCTCTGTCTTATCGTTAAAACTGCCCATTACAACATCATCGGCATAGCCTGTAACAAGGGAATTAAGCACATCGAATTGCACGAGAGCGTAATCTTTACCTGTGATAGTATTGCCAAATTTCAACGCTGCCCCTCGGTTTCCGTCAAAAGGATAGAACTGTGCCAACGTGCAATGGCTTAAAACAACTTTTCCACCAATGAATGCGGCACAATCGTTGAGGGTATTTGTAATTTGGCAGTTGCTCAAATCAACGTTGCAATTGGTAGCCAGAATACCAAAACCTTGGCAGTTATGAATCGTACTTCGTTGCATTTTCAACGTTGAACGATTAATGTCTGAAGAGTCGCAAACGATACCATTGTAAGCAGAATGAATATCAGCGTAAGCTATTTCGTTATCATAGCTTGACTTTTGGAAGTGAACACCTTGCCACTGACCGCTCACATGGTCGTAAGGAAGATAGTCAAACATCTTGTCTAAGCGGTCGCCACGCAGCGTAACGACCTTGTCAGCAGTGCCTTCAATCTTCAATTTTCCACTCACATCGATACCTGCTTTATTAGAAAAATAGAGCGTTGTGCCTGCTGCAATGGTAAGTGTTGCACCTTCAGCTACCTTTATTCCACCCTGAATAACAAGGGGTTTTTCTGACTGAAGCACAGTATTTTGGGTTACGTCCAAACTCTTTATCATTTCGGCGTCCCAACTATAAGCATTCAAATTAACCTTTTGAACCGCCCCACTCTCTAAAGTAAATATCAAATTGTCTTCGATAAATTTGGGTTCGGTGCCTCCATTCAGAGGCGAAGTAAGCTCAACAAAAACACGAATACTGTCCTTATCTCTCACTTCCAAATCGTTTACTTGATAGCCCATAGCTTGTCCCAAGTAAATACCATCTACATTTACTCTGAAACCCGTCTGATTGCCTTGTTCTAAACGAACGTTTGCAAGTTTTATACCATCTCCAGAATGATTGTAAACCCAAAACGTTTTGGTTGAAGTAGGTACTTTCGAGAAAGTAGTATCCAACCGAATTGTATCGGAAGAGAAAGTCAATTGATTATTTAACGATGTTGTAAAACTATCATCATCGTTGCATGCCGTCAGCAATCCAACGACTGCCAAAAGCATTATATATACGAATATCTTGAATCTTTTCATTTTGAATATAACGCA
>QWBY01000835.1_pt1 | contig 20119 bp, 14 predicted proteins | sample 1972471 | NCBI WGS metagenome assembly QWBY01 (sample SAMN09866722, study PRJNA288562) | Human gut metagenome isolate term6_stool, whole genome shotgun sequencing... | reverse complement strand
GGTTTGCTAACTACCGTGGCTTACAAGATTGGTGATAACAAGCCGGTTTACGCCTTGGAGGGTTCGATTGCGGTTGCTGGCTCGCTGGTACAGTGGCTACGCGACAACCTGGGAATGATCAAGAGCTCGGACGAGATCGAGAAGCTGGCCAGCACGGTTGATGATAACGGTGGCGTTTACTTTGTGCCTGCATTCTCTGGTTTGTTCGCCCCCTATTGGAAGGACGATGCCCGGGGTGCGATTGTGGGTCTAACCCGCTACAACAACAAGGGACACATTGCGCGCGCTGTACAGGAAGCTACTCCTTATCAGACCCGTGAAGTATTTGACGCTATGGTGGCAGACTCGGGCGTGGAGCTCAAGGAGCTGCGGGTAGATGGTGGCATGACCAAGGACGAAATGGTTATGCAGTTCCAGGCCGACCAGCTGGGTGTGCCGCTAGTTCGTCCGCAGGTACTAGAAACTACTGCCTTGGGCGCAGCATATGCTGCCGGTATCGCCGTAGGATTCTGGGACGGTGAACAGGACGTGATTGACAACTGGGCAGAAGGCAAACGCTGGGAGCCGGGTAAAGATCGCGAAGAGTACGACCGCAACTATCGCTTGTGGAAGAAAGCGGTAACTCGCACCTTCGAGTGGGTAGATACCGACGTAGAGAACGCCTAATTGTTAAGGCGTTTTAGTCACGTAAGAAAATACTGGTTGCGTGGCATATCGGGGTAATACCTGCAATAACTAAATAGTGAAACCTCTAATGCGGGTTCGGAAAACTATAGGTTTTCCGAACCCGCATTTTCAATGTTCTGTTACCAGGATTTCTAAGTAGCTATCGGCAGCAAACGATCGCAGTTTTAGGGTTATTAACGATAGGGTTTCCCGTCTTTAACGCACTTTGGCACGAATCATTGCCCCAGTTGGTAGCGGCAATGGACACGGGAAGGAAAACTCGTGTGCGGGATGATTGATTTCTGGTACTTCATGCCCAAATTCATCCCGTAAATCATGGTCAGGGATTTGGTACTCGATTGGCCCCGCACCAGGAATTAAAAACTCGATAGGCATTAAGGGGGTTATTTTATTTTTCGCTAATATATAGACCCGTCCTTCATCTAAGCGGTGTTCGCGAACGCTACCTAACCAACGCCAGGTATTTATATATCCCCCTTTGGTAATGGATTCACTGGTCGGGTTTTCGGGATAATAAAAACCGGTTGAGTATTCCCGATGGGTAACTTTATAGGGCTCTTGACCAATCCAATCAGGCAGAACTATCTTGTCCCCTGGCTCTTCGCTGGGAATAAGGGGTTTAAGTTCTTGCCCTTGCGCATTTTCGAAACCGCGTTGAACCATATATTCATTAACCGCGCATTTATAGGCGTTCGCCATGGCGGCCACATAGTAGGCGCTTTTAGCACGTCCTTCTATTTTTAGGCTGGTAACCCCGGCATCTATCACGTCTGCTACGTGTTCAACCATGTTCATATCTTGGGAGTTGAACAGGAATGTACCTTGATCGGTTACTTCAACCGGAATAAAGTTCCCGGATTTTTTCTCTTCCACCACGTGATATTTATAGCGACATGCTTGCACGCAATCCCCGTGGTTAGCGTCCCGCCCGGTGGTGTGTTGCGAAATCAGACAGCGCCCAGAAAACGCCATACACATTGAGCCGTGCACAAATGCTTCAATCTCAAGTTCGGGAGAAACGTGAGCACGCAGCATCCGGATTGCCGCTAAATCAAGTTCGCGTGCCAGGACTACCCGGCTAGCCCCCAGGGCTGCTAAGGCTTCAGCTGCCTGATAGTTGGTTACTCCTGCCTGAGTGGAGATATGAATATCCGTATCGGGAGCGACCCGGCGCGCTGCCATTAAAACCCCGATATCGGTTACTATGAGGGCGTCTACCCCAATCTCACCTAGCTGTCCCATATATTCGTTCATGGCCACAACTTCATCACTGTCCGGCAAGATATTGCAGGTTACATAAACCCGAGACCCTCGCTGGTGAGCATAGGTAGTCGCGTCCTCGAAATCTTCGAGACTGAAATTGCGGGGAGCCGCCCGCATCCCGAAAGCTTTCCCGCCGCAATAAACCGCGTCTGCCCCGAAATCGATAGCAGTTTTTAGGGTTTCTAGATTACCGGCTGGTGCCAGTACTTCTGGGTTTAAGCGACGTAGGATCGAAGGAGAGTATTCGGGATTATCATTGTGCACCAGATAAGGATACGAAAGATTGTACAACAATAGCTAGATTCAGCCTTTCCCCTAAGTCTATCTATATTAATTCGACAGATTGCCCCTAAGTAGCAGCGAGGATAAATGAAACTGCAAGCAGTTCCCCCAGCGCGCTATGCAATAGCCTTAGCCTGCTTTCTAAAGACCGGCAGCACCACCAGTAACGCTAACGTAGCCCAAAAACTTGGACAAGGGAAGAGTTGAGTCCCCAGGGCAAATAAAGGTGGGAGGCTCGTAAATCGAGCCTCCCACCTTTATTTAGATGAGCATCTAGCAGATGCTATAAGGAACTAATCTGTTTATCCCTTCACCGCACCAGCTGCCAGACCAGACTGCCAGTACTTTTGCAGTACCAGGAACAGCACAATCAGCGGAATAATACCGAACAGCGATGCCATCATCATTTGTCCATAGGGCGGCGAGAAGTAGGAAGCCATACCGTATAGACCCAAGGTGATCGGTTTGAGCTCTTCGGAGGAAATCATCAGCTGTGGAAGCACGAAGTTGTTCCAAGTAGCTACGAAGATAAACAAGAAAATCGTCACCATAGCGGGTGCTAATAGACGCAAAACCATCCCGAAGAAGATCCGGAATTCTCCTGCCCCATCAATCCGGGCTGCTTCCAGCAGCTCGGTTGGTACCGAGGTTTGGGCATATACGCGCCCTAGGAATACCCCGAATGGTGATACACAGCAGGGAACAATGATCGATGCCATCGTGTTATTTAGGCCCATATGCAAGAACATCACGTACATAGGAACGGTCAGAATGGAAACTGGCATCAACAGACCTGCCATGATGATCCCGGCGGTACCGTTCTTGAAGGGGAATTTGAACTTCGCCAGTGCGTAGCCCGCCATAACACTTACCAGGGTTCCGATGGTGGCGGCAACGGCTGAGTAGAACAGGGAGTTACCAATCCAGCGCCAAACCATGTTCTTGGTCCATCCTAAAAGCCCAACATAGTTAGCTTTGGTGCTTTCCCAAACAGACCCAGAATCGTCGTGCGGAGCGAACCAGAAACCGAAGGATCCGGAAATTTCGGCATTAGTTTTGGTAGAAGCGATAATCACCCAGTAAATCGGGAAAATGAAATAGATCAGGACAATTATCATCACCAAGATGGCGAGGATTTTCGACCACATTGCCGGTTTCAAGGAACGTGATTGTAAGCCCTTGATAGAGGGGCGATACTCGACCCCACCAGGGGTAACAGCGGTTTTCTTAGTCATTACTACCACCTAGTTTCCGATCGGCTAAGAAATAAGCAACTGCCAAAATACCGGCGATTAGCGCCATAACGATAGCGATTGCAGACGCTGGGCCGTCCCCTGAAGGCGACATATATCCTTTCGCGGTATTAAGCGCCATCATCATCGGTGTATAGGCAGAGCCCATCCACTTTTGACTGGTTTCCATCACCGCTGGCTCGTTGTACAGCTGAATCGTTCCCACAATAGACAGCAGGATTGCCAGCAGGGCAGCCCCTCGCACCATCGGGATTTTAATCTTGGTGACAATCTGGAAACTACTGGCACCATCAAGGCGAGCTGCCTCATACAAATCATGGGGGATAGCCTGCAAAGCTGCCAGGAAAATCAGCATATTGTAGCCGGTGAACGTCCAGGTAGTCATGTTGGCCATAGAAAGTAAAATCATTTTCTTGCCAAAGAAGTTAATAGTGAGGTCTCCGCCGAAAGCCTCTACCAGGGAGTTAAGCGGAGAAACTTCCGGGGTGTAAATACATAGCCAAATAATAGCGGCAACTACCCCCGGTACCGCATAGGGCAAGAACCAACCTAAACGGAAAACAGTTACGTGGCGAACGATCAGGGAATCAATGAGTAGCGCCAAAGCGAGAGCAGCGATAATCATCACTGGTACCTGCACTATGGTGTACAGGATAACTCGGCCGATTCCTGCCCAGAAGGCTCCGGAGAAAATAACGTATTGATAATTCTCGAGGCCGACGAAAACACTCTGAGATTCACCCCCACCGAATGCGCCGCCACCTTGTGTTTTAACTTGGAAAAAACTAGAAAATACCGATATGCAAATCGGCAGGATAAAAATAAACAGGAACAGAATCGTAAACGGAGCCATAAACGCCCAGCCCGTCAACGCTTCCTTTCTTGCTCGAGGCGTCTTTCGCTCCTTTGCGACCCCTGCCTCAGGTGGGAGCGTATCAGCATTATCTGCTGGTTCACGCTTTTTTACTTTAGTAGCACTCATGCTTAAATCCCCACGTATTTGTATTAAAGATTATTGGTATGCACCAGAAAGTGGATGCGTATATTTTATTTCATTCAACAGTTTGGGATATACGGTAATACGGTCTGAAATCCGTAAAAATAATCTACGAAATATCAGATATAGAAATGGAGGCACCTACCAACTTTGCGGGATGGTAGGTGCCTCCCTGATGTTACGTGGGTACATCCGGTATCCAAGAACATCAACTAAGCCTGAAACTTAGTTACTTAACTTCCAGATTCAGTTTCTTCAAGGCGTCCTTTAGCTGATCGCCCGAATTCTTGAACACGTCTGCAACCTTCATGGTGCCGTCTCCAGCAGCAGCGCCGCCTTCACCACTGAGGTAACCCTGAGGTACCGACCAGCTGGGCGGGAAGGTGAACGGTTTCATATTGGTGTTAGCAGTAGTGAACTCTTTAATTACGTCCTGGCCGCCATAGAACTTCGCGTAATCAGGAGCTTTAGGAGTTGCTTTCGCAGCTACAACCAGACCCTGGCTGGCTAGATCATCAACCTGCTCGTTAAACCAAGCGTTGAACTTCATGGCCTGTTCAGGATGCTCACAGGTCTTGGAAACTACTACACCGGAACCACCGTCGGGGCCGGATGCGCCACCAGGTAGCTGAGCAATAGCCCATTGACCGGACTGGTCAGGAGCGTCACCAGCGATCAGCGGAGCTTCCCAAGCGGCACCGATAGTACCGATGATTTCGCCCTTCTGAACAGCAGGAGCCCATTCGTCAGCCCAGCGACCAACTACTTTTGCAGACTTTTCGTCAAGTAGTTTCTGCCACAAAGCAGCAACGGACGCAGAGCCTTCATCGGTGGTATCAACTTTCCAGGCATCGCCTTCTACCCCGAACCACTGACCACCAGCGGCGGCAGTCATAGCGGAGAAGATCTGGGCACCCTCGTCACCTTCGTAGGCCACGATGTACTTGCCTTTTTCAGCGGCAGCTTTCGCGGTGGTGGTGAATTCTTCCCAAGTGGTGGGTACTTTCAGACCCAGCTTGTCGAATTCTGCTTTGTTGTAGAAGTAGACCAGCGGGCCGGTATCCTGCGGAAGTCCTAGGTACTTTCCGTCTACCGCCATCGAATCGAACGGACCGGGCAGGTACTTGTCTTTGTACTGGGTAGCATACTTGCTAACGTCCTGTACTAGACCCTTTACGTAAAGTTCGGCCAAGTCAGCGTAACCGGCCTGGTACAGACAAGGCGCATTCTTTGCGTCGGTGTCAGTCTGTACTTTCTTGATTAGCTCTTGAGCTTTACCATCAAATTTCTTCGGGGTTACCTTAATGTTCGGGTTTTCTTTATTCCATTTATCAACAATCGTCTGAACTTTTACTGCATCATCGGCATTGTCAAGACGGTGTAGGTATTCAATTTCTACCTTTTCGTTGCTGTCTGCAGAACCGGCTTTGTCATCAGCACCGCCACAGGCAGCTAGCCCCAATGATGCCATTGCGACTACGCCAGCGAGAGCAATACTCCGTTTTAGCTTACGCGACAAATCAAACCTCCTTGTTGAGCTGACCCGCTACATCGCGAGCCATTGAAAACTCATTAAGGATTATAGCAAAACTGATTTCTTGCTGAAATTTTCCCGAATTTGATATGAAAATGAGACATTTTCGTGTCTAAAATAATACCAAATTAAGTTGACATACGGAGACAGAACCTTCTGATTGTCTAAGGTCCTTAAAGACTAACCTCCACGTCCTGCAAAGCGTCTTTAATCGCACCTATATCTTTACGGGAGGACATATCCAGCACTCCAGAAGCGACTGGAACCACCTTAATCTGTGAACCGTTTTGAATTAGGTAACGCACTGCATCCGTCAGTTCGTATTCTCCGCGCACCGAGGGCTCAATATTTTCGCAAGCGGTGATAATGCTGTGGTCGAATAGCCAACAATTCATATTGACTGGGGCGTCAGGATGCGCCGCCATTTCCACGTCAGAGGGCTTTTCAATAATGTTCTGCAACACCCCACCCCCAACATCCATAATCGCATAAGATTTCACCCGTTCTGCCTCGATATTAGAGTTCGCGATTAACTCTGCCCGCGAAAACCCGGCTACCGCGAGGCCCGGGGCTTGCACCAATTGCTTTAATACCGGCAAGGGGTAGTAGTTATCAGAGTTTAAAACCAAGGAGCGATCTTTACCGATAAAACCGGCGGCAGCCGCGACCGCATTTGCCGTGCCTAATGGCTCTTCTTGAATCGCATAGGTGATGGTTACCCGATTTTTTTCTACATTGTCATAGTAGTTACGGAACACATCATGTTCTGGACCGATTACCAGGCAGACCTCTTTAATTCCAGCATCAGCAAAGGCGCTGATTACGTAATCTAAGAAAGGTCGTCCGACGTTAATTAATCCCTTGGTACCTGCCGAAGCGGCGGCGGCTTGTTCGCCAGACAGACTAGTAGATTCGTCATTTGCGCGCATCCGGGTACCTAGTCCGCGCGCCAAAATAACCGCTTTAGTAACCGCCATAAAAATCACCTTTGAAACCAGCTTTAGAAAAACTACTACTCAATACTAACAAGCTAGATAGCCTCACCACCTTGCGAACCTGGTAAACAAATACCCAATAGAAGTGGAAAAACCCAATTTTGATGAACTATCAATAGCCAGCATCCTTATTAACCTGGCTGTTTCCCTTACTAGCAGCATTGTTAAGGTGCAGCAGCCGGCGTAAAGTTAGAGTGTTTGAACTTTAACAGCGGCGTTGGGAGCTACCGAGATGACCACGATAAAAGGGCGAGTTTTTGATGGTTTTGGAAACCAGGTTGGAAGCGGGCTAGTTCTAGATGGCAACCAGTTAGCTGAGGTTATCCCGGGAACTCCTGACGCAAATTGGCCGCTCATTGTTCCCGGTTTTGTCGATGTTCACTGCCATGGAGGTGGCGGATTTTCTTTCCCCGACACCACTAACCCCGAGGAAATAGCTACCGCGATTAAAGCTCACCGCTGCGGAGGCACGACCGCCCTATTTGCTTCCCTGGTTTCTCTGGCTGACCCCCTGCCCTATATCAAAGCTCTGGTTCCTTTCTGTGAAAAAGGCGAGCTTGCGGGTTTGCATTTAGAAGGTCCTTTTATCTCGAAAGCAAAATGTGGGGCGCAAAACCCAGAAGTCATCCGCCCAGCTGATTTAACGGAGCTTGAATCTTGGCTTCAGGCTGGTCAAGGCTGGTTTAAAACCATGACTATCGCACCGGAAACCGATAATGCCCTTGAGGCGGCGAAACTGTTACTCAAATATGGAGCGGTTCCCTCCTGGGGTCACACTTCCTGTAACGAGGATCAAGCCCGCCTAGCTTTGGATTACACGGTTAAAACCGCCAGCGAACTTAACTGGCAGGGATACGCGCAAACTGTTACTCACCTGTTTAACGCCATGTCCCCGATTAACCACCGTTCTCCCGGTCCGATTATCGAGTTCTTACGATCGGCAAAAGACAGAACAGCAGGTGTTGAGGTTATCGCTGACGGACATCATTTGAAACCAGAACTGGTGGAAGATATGTTCACTACTTTCCCCGACGCTTCCCTATTCTTTGTAACCGATGCGCTGGCGGCCGCCTGTATGCCTCCCGGTAAATACACTCTGGGAGGATTAAAGGTTGAAGTAAAGAACGGAGCCTGCTATCTGGATGGAACTAATACTCTCTCGGGTGGGGCTTCCTGCCTGCTCAATCAGTTCGCCCTCTTTGCTCGACGCGGACAAATCCCCCTAGCGAAACTGATTCGTGCTTGCGTGGGCACCCCGGTACAGGCAGCCTCAATTCCCGAGGACGCTCCTGGGGTAACTACCCGCTTTACTCCTGGCTGCAAACCTAGCTTTATGCTCTTAGATTCTGACTATCAGATACAACGACTATTTAGGCAGGGTGAAGAAATCGAGCCGACCACAATAGAGAGTTAAGAGCGGTTGGCTAAGCTGATTTAAGGTTATTTCCACTGCTCAAGACGTCAGCCACCGGTTCGCCTAGCTAACGCAAACCGGTGGCGGTCAGGTAGGCGAGGACGGCTCGCACCCGGCGGTTGGGCTCATCTGGGGTTAAACCCAACTTCATGAACACATTCGCAATATGTTTAGCCACTGATGCGCCGGATAGAAACAGTTTCGCCGCGATTTCCTCATTCGCTAAACCTTGCGCCATCAGCTCTAAAACTTCGCTTTCGCGAGGAGTAAGACTGGAAAGAGCAGAACCGCGTTCCCGCACCAACTTGACCGCTACTTCCGGATCCACCACTACCCCGCCATCGGCTACGGTCTGCAAAGCGTTCAAAAAATCTGCCACCCGCGAGACCCGCTCTTTAAGCAGGTAACCGGTACCACCCGCATGATTTCCCGGCAGTGAAAACTGTTCGGAACTAAAAAGCTGAGCCGCATAAGCCGGAGCCACATACTGGCTGAGAACCATGATTCCCAGGTCAGGATATTTCTCCCGAATTTGTACGGCGGCGCGCAAGCCATCGTCACTCATACCCGGAGGCATTCGCACATCGGTTATCAACACATCGGGAACCTGGTCGCCGCTATAGACCTGATCGACCGCTTTTATCAGCGAGGGCGCGTCCTCGGCTTGAGCGATTACTTGATTCCCTAGTCGCTCCAGTAGCCCCGCTAAGCCCTCCCGGATCAAAGTCGCGTCATCAGCCAAGATGATTTTCAAAGCCGTCCTCCTCAATGCTAGGAATTAAAATCGGAATTTCGGCACGCACCGTTGTTGGCCCGCCCACAGGCGAAACTATCCGCAAGTTTCCCCCGAAAGCCTCTAGGCGCGCCTGCAAACCTGCCAAGCCGTGTCCCGGAATGATTTTCGCACCCCCACCCCCATTATCCACTATGGATATAACCAGGGAAGAACCTGCAACTATCAGCAAAGATGCTTTAGGATTTGCAACGTGTTTGGCAATATTAGTTAAAGATTCGCACACCAAATAATAGGCGGCAGCAGCCGCTCCAGCAGGCAGAGACGGTAACTCTTCCGGCAGATGCATCTCAACTTGTACCGGAGAATCTGCACACACGTCTCGCACTGCCTCCGCCAGTCCCTTGTCAGACAATACTTTCGGATGTACCCCCGCAACTGTGCGTCTAAGCGCCACTAAGGATCTATCGTTAGCGTCCTGTGCCTGCCGCAGCAAAGACAGCACCTCCTGTATTTTTGCGCTGAACTGCGGCAAGGAGACTGATTCCCGTTTCACCGAGCTTTCTAAAGTACCGGCTAGTTCCGTAGGAGGCGCGTCCTCACCCAAGACTGCTTCCCCAGATGTTTTTCCCAGCTGGTTTTGACTAGCATCGGTGTCCTCTAAAGCCGCCGCGTTCGCCAATTCTTGTTCCAGTAAGCTAAGAGAAAGCTCTGCCTCTCCCACTTTCATAGAAGCTGCCACCAAGTATTGTTGCGCCCCATCATGCAGGTCGCGTTCAATCCGGCGGCGTTCAATCTCGAAAGCATCCACGATTTCCCGGCGAGAACGATGCAGTTGCCGGATTTCTTGCTCGTCCATCGGATTGCCTTGCGCAATCGAATAGATGATTCGCGGATAAATAGCCGCCCCTAGGCTAAATACCAGCCAAAGCCCGATGGTCGCGATTAAATCCGGCTGACCGTCCCCCAGCGATAGTGGCGCTAGCAGCCGTAGGAAATAGAACTGAAAGAACTGAGTTACCAGGCAGCCTAAAATTACTAACGCCCAGAAACTAATCGCATTAACAAACAGGCAAAACAGTAATATTGGGATGTCTCGGCTAGTTTTAGCTGGTGGGAGAAGCTTTCCCTCTCCGGTCAATAAAGAATCATTCCCCGGGATCGCCCAAAGATGCCAAATGTTCGCGTCCGGTTTACCGAGCATTGCTCCGGCGCGATAACGCACTGCGCAAGTGTAATTGGCGAGGGTGATGCGAGCTTTTTTAGGATGAATCAGCATGAACGCTAAATGCACTAGCAGCGCTAAGAGTTCTACTACAAAATAGGCTGGTCCTAGCAGCAGGGCCATGCGGGGAGCCACCCGTTTTTTATCGTTTATTCCCTGGAAAAAGGGATCTATTCGCTGCATATTTCTATCCTATTGGCAAGTGCTAGCATTCCGGCAGAGCGCGCTCACTATTATTTAGGTAGAGCTAGCACTACCTAAAAACTAGCTCTAAGGGGCTAACCGGAATGAATACAGCCCGCAACAATAGAGAATATGGATATATCTACCCGCGCATTGACTAAGGTTTATGGTTCACGCACCGTTTTAGCGGGGATTGATTTACAGATTCCCACTGCCAGCCAGATAGCATTTACCGGGCCATCAGGGGTAGGAAAAACTACGCTACTTTACCTGCTCAGCGGAATTATTGCGCCCTCTAGTGGTGAAATTTATTTGGGAAGTAGCCGACTTAAAGATTACTCCCGGAGAGATTTACAGGCACTACGCCGGCAAAAATTTGGGTTTGTTTTCCAATCAGAGCAGCTAGTAGACCAGTTGAGTGTACGGGAAAATGTGGCCTTACCACTGCTGTTAAAACGAATAGGGCGCGCCGAGGCGATGTCTCGTGCCCAAAGAGAACTAGAAAAACTGGGTTTAGAAACCATTGCCAGTCAAATAAGTGGGAATCTATCGGCAGCGTTACGACAAAAAGTAGCTCTGGCGCGCGCCCTAGTTGGCAGATCAGAAGTTATTATCGCTGACCAGCCGACCGACCGCTTAGATGAGATAACCGCGCAAGAAACTATGCAGGTGCTATCTACTGTCGCTCATCAAATGGGAGCTACCCTGCTGGTAACTAGTCTTAATTCCCAGGACACCAGCTGGTGCGAACGCACGATTACTTTACGGGACGGATTGATAGTTTCTGATAGAGCCAAAACGTCTTTGCCGGAGAATCCTGGGGAAAACTAAATGCGAACCCTACAACTTGTTTATAGCTGGTCGCGGCGGTTCCGCTATCCTAAAACCGCAGAGTTTTTGTCCCTTTTCTCAGCTTGTTTGACTGCTTATAGTATTTGTTTGCTGCTAGGAGGAATAAAAGCAGCTTTCCATCTGGGAGTCTTTTGCCCATCGGGAGCAGATTCCCAATGTGCTGGCTCGGTACAAGACTTATTTTCCCTGCATGAATCGGATTTAGGGAACCAGATAGCAGACGTAGTCACCGTACTGTACGGATTAATGTTCGCCGCTGCGGTGATTCTGATTATTTTTCCCTTAACCATTTTGTGGTGGAACCGTTTAACCCTAGACGAACGCAGATTAGCTGAGTTATTAAATACTTTAGGAAAACTAGGGGCACCCTTTCACACCAGGTTGGCCGTATCTGCAGTATCGACGCTCGCCTATGCGGGGCTGGGATGGCTAGGAGGAGTAGTACTTTACCGTGCATCTGCGCCGTTATTGGGAAAGCTGAAACTATTAGGAATTCCTCTAGGCGGATTGAACTTAATCCCGCCAATTAAGGCAGTAATAATAGTTTTCTTAGTATTAGCCATAGTTCCCCTGTTGAAAGCGCTGAGCTTAACCCGTAAATACACTGGCATTCCCCGCTACTCACGCTCCCGCAGTAGGGTCAGAGAACTGTCCGGGCCAACAATAGGATTAATAATTATCGGTGCCTGCCTGGTCTCGATTCCGGGGATAGCGTTTATTATCCCGCTAACTCCCCTGCTATTAGCAGTAGTGATATTCCTATTTTGTTTACTTTTCGCCTGGATTTTTGGAATAATTTTACCAGCAAATGCCCTCTCCTTAGCGGTTTGGCCACTCAGCCACACCCGCCACCTAAGTTTGCTTTTAGCAGTGCGAAATATCCGCTTCCACCCGCAAAGATACTGGGTATCAATCACCCCGGTACTATCCTTAGCGCTTAGCTACCTGCTAACTTTCATGTTCTTAACTATCTTTCCCTATCTTTGGAAAGGATCTAGCGAACCCATCCCCGCCAGTTCCAGCGAGAACGCCGGGGCTTGGCAGTCACTTTTAAGTGACGAGGGCGAGTTTCTTTCCCTGCTGCAAACCGATATTCGCAGCGGATGGCTTATTACCGCTGGTTTGGTAGCCGCCCTCACCTGTCTTTGCGTAGCCGTGAGCACCACTGCGGATAATGAGCAAAGCCGAACCCAAAAAGCCCTATTGCTCCAGTTAGGATGCCCGCCACGTACTATTCGCAGAGCAAAATGGTGGGAAATAATCTTGCCCTACATTTTCGGATTCAGCCAGCTAATCCTGGGGGTAATCCTATTTTTAACCTCACTGGTAGCTGGTGACGGTTTAGGGGTAAGCGAAGAGCTACAAACAACCCTAAAGATTACTGCCCCGATGGCAGCCATGTTAGCGGTAAGTGTATTAGTACAGATCGGGACGTTTATGGCACTTAACCGGAGCGGTAGGGTAGCTCAATCCCCTATGTCAGGTAGAGCTAGCTATAAGAAAAAATCATTGCCTAAGTGATGGTGAGCCCTGGTCAAAGAAAATAACTTATTAGATAAGAACGAACAAACTAGAGAAAGAGCAGCCATGATTCAAAATGGAAACTATCCGCAAACACCAGCCAATAGACGTTCTTTAGTGAGCTTAAAAGATGTTTACAAGATTTATCGGCAAGGAGAAGTAGAAGTACGCGCCCTCAACGGGGTGAACGTGGATATTTACTCCGGTCAATTTACAGCCATCGTTGGACCTTCGGGTTCCGGTAAATCAACTTTGCTGCATTGCTTAGCGGGACTAGATGCGGTCACCAGCGGAATAGTTACAGTTGCCGGCCAAAACCTGGCCGCTATGGACGACACTAAACTCACCAAATTTCGCCGCGACCATATCGGGTTTGTTTTCCAATCATTCAACCTGATCCCCACCTTGACGGCTGTCGAAAATATCCATCTGCCCGCGCTACTATCGGGAAAGAAAACTGCCCCTAAGTGGGAAAAACAGATTATCGAAATCCTCAATTTACAAGACCGTCTAACCCATAAACCGGCAGAACTATCAGGGGGACAACAGCAACGGGTAGCGGTAGCTCGCGCCCTGGTAGCCAAACCAGCCCTGCTGGTAGCTGACGAGCCCACGGGAAACCTAGACTCGTCCTCGTCAACGGAAGTACTAAAACTGCTGCGGGAAGCAGTAGACAAGTTGGGACAAACCGTAGTGATGGTAACCCACGATGCTCGCGCCGCCTCGGTAGCTGACCGGGTACTGGTGGTACGCGACGGGCAAGTAACCCAAGAACTTAACCAACCCAGCCGCGAAGAACTGGCACAGGTGATCTAAATGTTGTTTTTAACAAAAGCAAACCTGAAAGCACACAGCCGCCAATATGTAGCAACTGCCATCGCTATCATTATTTGCTGTGTTTTTATTTGCGGAGCCAGCAGTTTTGCCTCCGTAATGAGTTGGGTGATGGGGGTAGGAGAAACCCAATTCAACCAGAATACCCAGGTACAGATAACCAGAGAGGTAGACCTGGACAACCCCGATAGCTCGCAGGCCGTACAGGGAACCGTAAGCCCGGAAAAAACACCCGATAACGAATATGAAAGCATTCTGAAAAAACAAGACGCTATTCGTAACGCAGTCGGTAAAGACCTTGATTTACAGCCGCTTTACTATCCGTTTACGGTCGCCAATATCAATGAGAAAAACATTTATCTGTACGGGACCGGACTATTACCTAAAGGGTACTATCGTCCTCCCTTAGCTGAAGGACGCTATCCTACCGGGAAAAATGAAATAATTTTGGGCGAAAGCTACTTGGCAGATGGCAAAACCAAGATTGGTGACCAGATTGAGCTCAAAATTGATGAGCTAGTAAACGGGGTATACACCGGGAAAGAGAAAACCATTCCCGTTACGATCACCGGCACGGTTAAGCAAGATGCCGCTATGCGAATCGGGAACCTCCCGGATGTGTATTATTCTGCCCAGCTAACCAAGCAGCTAAGCAGTTACGCAAACGAATCACCCACGAAAATCCTGGTAAACACCCAGCAAGACCCCAAAGCGGTAGTGCAAAAACTCGGTAAATATCTAAATGACAATAAACTGCTATCCGATGATGGCTGGGTAGTTACCGTAGAGGCGCTACAAAAATCTTCCGATTCCGATTTAGCCAAATCTGTGGCAATACAAGCTGCTTCCCTAGCTTTCCCGCTCCTAGCGGTGCTGGTATGTATTGGTATAGTTTCTGTAACTTTCCAGGTGGTTCTAGCTAGGCGGCGGCGAGAAACCGCCTTGCTGCGCTGCGTGGGGGCTACCGTTTCTCAAATCAGGCGTTCGGCATTTGCCGAATGCATTATGGTGGGCGTAATCGCTGCGCTTATTGGAACGCTCTTAGGGTGGACTGCCTCGATTGTGGTGGCAGTAGCAACCGGAATGATTGGATCATTCGCCCAAGCGGTCCAAGTAATCGGTTTCACCCCGGCAGTAGTATCGCTCTTAACCGGGATAATAGTGCCTTTGATTGGCGGAATGCGTCCCACCCTGGGACTAGCGAAAATCTTGCCGGTAGCCGCCTTGAACCCCATGGAACTAAACAAAATGAGCAAGAAGAAGCGCCACATTGCGCGCGGCGTGTTCATGACACTGTTTACCTTGATGGGAGCCGGGTTATGGACGTTTGCATGGCTAAATAAGGGGCAGGAAGACGATCAAGCTATGACCATCGCGCTGAGCTGCGCCCTGGGAGGATGCCTATTTTTTTTCTTGGCGGCTCTGCTAGCTTGCCGCAGTTTCCTACCGGCATTCACGGCCGCCCTAACGCGGCCTTTTGCATCCCGCTCTGCAACTTTGAAACTAGCGGGAGAAAACGTAAAACGCGATCCTAATCGCACTGGAGCTACCGGAACTGCCCTGGTATTAGGGGTAACCTTAATGGCCACTATTTTGGTAGGTACGCTATCTTTACAAAGCACCATCACTGATGAACTAAACCGCCGTTTTTCAGTGGATATGTCACTAGTTGCCGTAGATGAATCCCATCAGATGCCCGAGGAGATAACCAAGAAATTACCGAAGCTGCAGAGCGTAAATAGGGTTGCTTCCCTGCCCTCTCGGATTATCAAAGAGACTCATGATGAAAACGGTAAACCGGTTCAACTGAACTTAGCGGTTGAACGGGTAGAAGCTTACGAGGGCGAGAAAGAAGCAACAACCAGCTCGGCTCCGGATAAAGGGGAGGGCGAAACGGGAGACACCTCGGATGCGATTACCACCGATTCCGGCAACCAAAAACCCGAAAACCGGTCAGTTTTAGCGGTCGGTTTGCCCGATAACCCCGAGGCAGTATTACGTAACCAGGTTAAGACCCCTCAGAAAGGTACTGCCTGGCTAATGACTGAGGACGAGAGGAAACACCCTAAACAGGTAACCTTAACTTTTGCTAGCGGACAGAAGCTGACAGTTGCTTTAAAGTCTCCTCCAGAAGATAATCAAGCCTTCCCTAGCTCTGCATTAGGCTCCTATCTGGTACTGTCACGAGCTGATTTAGACAGTATTACCCCCAGTGAAACAGGGAAAAATCCGGCAGGCGTAATCCTCAAAATTAATATGGAAAAAACGCCTACCGAGATTTTGGAGGACATTCAGGAGCTATCAACCTTGGCTCCGGCAGATTCTGTAGCTGAAACTGGAGGCGTAATGACTACGGCTTCCATAAATCTGGTGCTAAAAATACTGATGACCATTCTGCTATCGCTATTAGGGGTATCAGCTCTGGTTTCCCTGGTGGGGGTCGCGAATACTTTGAGTCTTTCAGTAGTTGATCGCAAACGCGAAAATGCTCTGCTCCGGGCGGTTGGTTTTACTCAAAAACAGATTCGCGCCATGCTGCTGACCGAGGGGACGCTAATCGGGTTAGGGGCGCTGATTGTAGGGATTGGGCTGTCGATACTGTTCTCCTGGTTCGTGATGCAATGTATGCCTTTCAGCGGTTTCATCAGTCCGAAAGACATTCACCTGCAAATCCCGTGGCTCTGGTTAGGGGTAATAATCCTGGTAACCGAAGGGTTCTGTTTCCTAGCCTCGGTGCTGCCCGGTCGTCAAGCCGCTAAAGCCAGCCCGGTAGCTGCTTTAGCTAGTGCTGACGAGTAAACCGCAATATATGGGTCAATAGCCCGATTGCAGTTTGGGGGGCGCTGCCAGGCAGCGCCCCCCAATAAAGCATCATCAGTTCAAATAGTGTTTAGGGGCTAATATCCCCGGACAAATAAGTCCCAATTAGAAGCTACTTGCCCCTGATCAACTAGGGAATCTACTCCAATCTCCATGGCGAGCCGGTGGCTTTGACCCGGCTGCAGCAAAAACGCATTTTCGCGCACATTTCCAAACTCAATTCCGGCAAATCGGTAAACTTCCTGGTCGGGAATATCGCTAAAATCTTTAATAAACCGGTTCCACGGTGTCCACACGATAGTCGATTTAGATCCCAATTTCTTTAACCAAATTTTTCTCCCCCAAGCTGGATCATAAATTTCCAGGTCAGAAGGGGAATCATAAATCCGGTCAAATGACTGATTAAAAGTAATCGGCTGGTCTTCACTAGCTTTCTTATCAGTTAAGGTATCTAAGAAAACTGCGTGTTCCAGACCGTGAAGCTCACACTGCCTTAAATCACTAAATCCCAGGTAGGTATGGAATACCGCCTCAAATGTGAACGGGTGATCATCGGTATTTACCGCCTCCAACATCAGCCGTAGAGTCGTACCCACTTCGATTGTTAGCTGTGCTGAAAAAGCGTGGGGAAATAGTTCTCCGTCTTTATGTGACAGGCGATAGGTCAGCACTTTATAACTCGCTTCAGCGCCTACGCCCGCTTGCTTGCCCCCATTACCAGGCATTTGTGACGTGCCTAAATCATTTCCTTGCCCACTTGTAAGTTGCGCCGCCGGGCTGGAAACGCTATCATCCCGCTCCCAAACAGTAGTTTTCGCAAAACCATGATTACCAGCTGCACCTGCCGGGGCTGCCGGCGAAAACCTGGGATTGCCGAACCAGGGCAAACAAATCGGGATTCCTCCCCGCACGGTAGTGTCCCCCGCAAAACTGGCTTGCGGAGACAGCCAAACAACTGGATTTTGACCCCGCGGAGTCCAAGAAAGCACCTGCGCCCCAAAATCAGTAATTTCAGCTAGCGAGTATTCAGCGTCAATCTGGTGTACCTGGATTGGAATATCACTTGCCATAAGGCAAGCATATATTCAAACCCTTTAGTCAGCGCAAAAAACCAGATTAACGACTGTAGCCCGCCATTTCTTCCAGGCGGGCAATCCGTTCATCCATCGGCGGATGGGTAGAAAACAAATGCTTCATCCCCTTCCCGCGGAAAGGATTAGCAATCATCATGAAACCAACCTTCTCGGTTTGCGGATTACTCTGCAAAGGACGCGCCACCGTTCCCGCCTCAAGTTTCTTTAGGGCGCTGGCTAAAGCTAACGGATCTCGCGCCAGCTCAGCACCGGTTTCATCTGCGTCAAACTCGCGCGTGCGAGAAATCGCCATTTGGGTAAACATTGAGGCAATCGGGGCTAGGAATATCAATAACACCGCCGCCACCCCGCTAAGCGGGTTATTGTCACTGTCGCGGCGCCCTCCCCCAAAGAAAAATAGCATTTGCGCGACCGACGTAATCAGACCGCCAATGGCTGAGGCCACCGAAGAAGTCAAAATATCGCGGTTATAGACGTGCATTAACTCGTGTGCCAAAACCCCGCGAAGCTCACGCTCATCGAGGAGCTGTAAAATCCCCTCGGTACAGCAAACCGCTGCATTTTGGGGGTTACGTCCCGTAGCAAAAGCGTTAGGGGCCGAAGTAGGAGCAATATACATTCGCGGAACCGGCTGACCGGCAGTTTGCGAAAGCTCAGTAACAATCCGCACTATTTGCGGATATTTCCCCGGATCCACCGGGTAGGCATTCATGGATCTAATCGCGATCTTGTCTGAATTCCAGTAACTATAGAAGGTTGAAATCAACCCGATACCCGCAAAAATCCAGATAAAAGCGGAACTGCCGGTACCATAAGCAATCAGATAGCCAACTAGCAGCAACAACGCCCACATCACAGCGAACAGCAGCCCAGTTTTCAAGCCATTACTAAAACGTTTCTTACCCATTTGTTCCTCCTGGTTTACCCGCAATCTAGCAGGTGAATCTGCACAAATACTGACAAATCCCTGCCAAAGACCTGCAGCTTCACCAAAGATGAAAAGACAGGTGAGCTAACTATTCGCCGTCCTTACCGATTAAATCTTCCGGAACTGTTTCCCCGCGAGAAATCGCGCTCATAGCTTTGCGGGACACCACCTTGACTCGTTCGCGCGCGCCACGGCCGCCCTCGACCTCGCCAAAGTCAGCACCCAGTTGCTTTTCGTATTCGTCGAGTAGTTCCCAGCCATGCCAGGTAGAGAAGGGAACTCCCCGCTGCTTAAGCAGCTCAATCATGGCATCGTGACCCACCGCTTCCCCGGTAGCCACTAGCTTGCCAGCTTCCGCGTCCTCTACCAGGTGGGCGATAGTTTGCTGCGCATCAGACTTGGTGGATCCAATCAGCCCCACCGGGCCGCGCTTTACCCAACCGGTAGCGTAAATCCCGTTCAAAGGAGTTCCCTCCAAATCGGTCACCCGCCCTTCCTGATTGGGGATTACTCCGCGATGCTTATCGAAAGGTAGTCCCGCAATCGGGGAAGAGAAATATCCTACCGCGCGATAAACCGCCTGTACCGGGGTCTCCCGCAGTTCGCCAGTGCCAGATACTGTTCCGTCTCCGTTCAGCTGGGTACGTTCGGTAACCAGGGCGCGCACATGCCCGTCCTCATCAGCCAAAATCTCCTTAGGAGCAGAGAATAAATGCAGGTGAATACGGCGATCAGCTTCCTGGTCGTCCTCGTCCATAGCGTAATTAATTAAGGTATCAACCACCATTTTGGTTTGTTTGGAGGCGGCAATCGCCTGCTCCGAGCCTTCATCGAACTCGAAATCTTCCTCGGAAACGATAACTTTTACTCCCGGCTGCTGCCCAAGTTCGCGCAGCTCCAAGGGGGTGAACTTCACCTGAGCCGGTCCGCGCCGTCCGAAAACATGCACGTCTGTGATTGGGGATTTATAGAGCTCTTTCGCCACATTTTCCGGAATCTCGGTTTTGAGCATATCGGCAGGGTGCTTCGCCATTACCCGCGCAATATCGAGGGCGACATTACCGACCCCGATAACCGCGACCTCTTTCGCTTCTAAGGGCCAAAAACGCGGATAATCCGGGTTGCCGTCATACCAAGAAACAAAATCGGCAGCCCCATAGCATTCCGGCAAATCCTGACCGGGCAAATCAATCGGTTTATCGCGGTCAGACCCGGTAGCGAAAATAATCGCATCATAGTGTTCATGCAGGTCATCAACAGTGATATCGGCGTCCTCGCCGCCAACATTCACATTTGCCAGCAGACGGATATCCCCGCGCTGCAAGACCTTGTAGAGGGCAGTAATAATGGCTCGAATCCGGGGGTGATCGGGCGCTACGCCATACCGAACCAATCCATAGGGTGCAGGCAGACGTTCAAAGAGGTCAATCTCAACGTCAAGACCAGATTTGGACAAAATATCAGAAGCATAGATGCCGGCGGGGCCGGCTCCAACTACAGCGAC
>QWBY01000834.1_pt1 | contig 20130 bp, 18 predicted proteins | sample 1972471 | NCBI WGS metagenome assembly QWBY01 (sample SAMN09866722, study PRJNA288562) | Human gut metagenome isolate term6_stool, whole genome shotgun sequencing... | reverse complement strand
TTATTTTCTTTTTATTTTCTAACGAATTCTTTGGCTTTATTTTCACCAAGTTTACCAGCGTAAGCTGATACTACTAGGGCAAGTACAAGTCCTACAAATACAAGTACTGATCCTGCTGATGCCTTGTTAGAAGCATCTTCTGCTCCTTTTTTGGCGCTTTCTACAGTTTCGTCAACTTTATCACTTGCTTCATTTGAAAGTCTTGTGATTTTTTCACTTGCATTGTTAATTGCCTTTTCAGCTTCTTTTGAAGCATCTTGTAAGCCATTGTAGATATTTTCTGAAACTTCGCTAGCTTCTGCTTCTGTAAGGTCGCTATTTTTAGAAACTGCATTGTCAATTGCTTCCTTATCAGCAGAGTCTGCTATAGTTTTTGCTCTTTCAGATAATGAATCTGTTAGATCTTTTATGATTTGATCCTTGTTTTCTGGGTTAAGGGCTAAGTCCTTAACTGCAGCTGTGATTTCATCTCTAGATTCTTGAAGTTGTCCTTCTAGATACTCTGGTTGAAGCTCAGCAACTTCTGTATCTGCTAGATATTGTTCTAGATTTCCTTTGAGTTCTTCTGTGTCAACATCTGAAATCTTAGCTCCTACACTTTCAAGTGCCTTGCTTGCTGCATTTCCTGCAACATTTGAAACAGATCCTGCAACATTACCTACTGCATCTCCTGCAGTTCCAGCTACAGAACTAATTACATTTCCTGCCATACCTAGGGCTGATGCTACTGCGTTAAATACTAATGTTACTAGTAATAAAATAGTAAGTGCCCAAGTAATAGCTCCGTGAAGAAGACCTGTTGATCTTGCAGAATATCCTGCAACAAATCCACCCGCGCAGAATGCGATGATTAGGGTAATGATTGTCCAAATACCTGTACCAATTCCAACTCCTGCCATTGGGTTTGCGCTTGTAGGTGCAAATAGGCCAAATCCTAGTGCTGCTGTTAGTAGGCTTAGAACAGTAAATACTGCTGCTGCACTTACAGCTCCTGCTATGATTGAGCCCCAAGATAAGTTTTTACCAGCTTGGATAGGACTTGTTTCTTGTTCATAAACTGCCCTATTAGCTCTTCTGTTATTCTTTTCTGTCATTTTTCCTCCTTATAATGTCAAATGATACACATCCATAAATAAGCTGAATGTATAAAGCATTTTCTATGCTTGTTATACTATTATACCCAATTTTGCCAAATTACCTACAATTTTTATAAATTTTTTGCTCTCTTAGGATTTCTCCTACCATATCCCTGCCCTTTTGCATCTTCTTTATATTCTTGATATCGAGTATAACAACATCATTTTTGATCAAATCATCCTTGCTTTTTTCTGTAAGATAGGATGAATTTATAATAAGAATTGGCCTAAGCCTCGTATCCATACAGGAAATCTTTCCTATAATTTCCTTAATGAAATCTTCCCTTAATTTTTTTTCAAAATCATAGTTTCTAATCTCAATTGCAAAACGCTTGTCATCCTTTTTGGCATAGAGATCAAATCTGTGAGTTCTTTGGAACTCTTCCTGGAAGGGCTCGACCCTATAGCCAGATTTCCTAAAGGCCTTGGCTATGAATTCTTCCGTAGTAAAGTCTATATTAATCTTTCTTAAAGCCTTCAAGAGATTGGTCGGATTTATCTTAAATACTGCCCTATACTCTGTTCTTTCTCCATATCTTTTGATGTCAAATCCGATTACTAGGTCATTAATCACATTGAAATTGCCGTGGGCTATAGCATTTCTAATATGACGAAGAAGGGCCATAGTCTTTGTTTCACTATTATCAGCCAGGGTCATTACTAGCTTTTGCTCATCTACACTGAGCTTTCCTCTGAATTTATTAGCGAGATTCTCCCTAATATCCTCGGTAAAAAGCACATCCCTGTCTTCTAATTTCATAGAAGCCATAATGTCCTTGAAAATATAATCGTCATATTCTGGATTTAGGAGAAGGGGATTTACCTTGGCCTGCTCGGAAGTAATATTTGGCACATACCACAAGAGCATCTTTATGGCCTCATCAAGATCTGGGCTTAACTTTATCGGAATTTCCTTATGGTCTATAGAAAAATCCATAAGTTTTCCAGTCTTATTTATTTCAAACTTATCTGTAATTTGCATTTTATAACCTTTCTTTTAGTATCTACTAATATCTTACCCAAATACATACTTATTCTTCTATCTTCAAATAATCATAGGCTCCTTCAAGGTCTAGTAAATTCCTCAAGATGTATCTAATCTTAAGATTTTCGCTTACAAGGTCCATATACTTATTTCCAAAAAGATAGGTCCTAAGAAGTTTTGGATTATCTTCTAGATAAGTTTGGATTTCACTTATCTCTACTGGATTTTTCCTAATTTCCTTAAGAGTTTTTCTTATATTTTTTCCTCTTATGGTTGATGAAGAATCTATGAGCTTGTAAGTAGAATGGCCAGACCTTATATTTAGGATAAGGGTAAGTGTCCTATTAATCCTTGTCCCACGGAAGGTCCTAAGTCCTTGTCCATCTTTATCATTAATTAGATAAAAGCCTTCCTTGTCAGGAGAAATATTCAAGATATCAATCGCTTCATTAATTTTATCATTAAAGGAATATTTTGCTCTTTTCCCTATAATCTCTTCCATTTTTCTTCTAATCTCATCAGATATGTCTTCCTGACTAGATGCTCCAAAGTCAGGAGCCTTTCCATCTTCTGCCTTCGTCACTGTGATTTTTTTAGCCCTCAGATTAATCGACTGAACTTCCCAGATGAGTCCCCCCAGATAGATTCCATCTCCCTTCTTAAGGTCGATTGATTTTTCTATTTCGCCAATTTTGCCCTTGTCATTAAAGACATGAAAATTATCCTTACTTATAAATTGATTGTAGAAAGAGCCCATTTTGAGGAGCTTTTCGCATTCGATTCCTCCTATGTACTCATTTTCGAGTCTTTCGATATAGCCTTTTTCTACCATGTGGTCAGTAAGTTCCATAAATTCTTCATGGTCTATATCAAAGTCTAACTTCTTATCTAAAACACTATAGTCTTCGATACTCAATCCATTATTTTCCAAAAGAGTAGATAGGATTTGATGGGCAAAGACATCGTAGGGGCCCTTTATAGGATAAACTTTGTCAAGCCTTCCATCCTTAAAGAGGATAATTGTCGCAAGGGACTGGACTAAGTCCCATGGATTTGTAGCTATTTGATGAAGGATTGACTTTCCGGTCTTTCTACCAGACCTGCCTAGTCTTTGGGCAAGGGATAGGATAGAAAACGTAGGTCCATACTGGCAAATCGAATAGACGCTACCTATATCTATTCCTAGCTCGAGGGTTGATGTAGCACATATTATAAAGTTCTCTCCCTCCCTATTTTTGGCGAAGTCCTCTATTTCCTTTCTTTTATTCTTACTAACAGAAGAATGGTGGGAGAAGATTTGAGTATTTACTTGCTCTTCGCTTGCTTTTTTCTTAAGCTTAACTGCAAGCTCTTCGACAAGCTTCCTTGAATTTGGGAAGGCTAGCATGGATCCGTCACTTGCAAAGGATAGAATTTGCTCTATAGATTTGTCGCTTATATGATCTTCCTCATTATAAGAAATCGTAGCTTCTAGCTCATTTTTGGAGGAGTCTACGATTAATTTAGTATCTCTATTGTTCTTGAAAAATCCCTTACATATATGGTAATTTAAGTCTCCTACTGTTGCAGAAAGTCCAATAAATCTCGGGTTCTTTTCAGTGTAAGCAAGGATTCTCTTAAGGAGACTTCTAAGCTGAGCTCCCCTATTTCCTGTAAGAAAACTGTGGATTTCATCGACTATTATATAATCTAAGCCAGTAAATAACTTTCTCGCCTCAAGACTTTTGTTTACAAAAATCGCTTCGAGAGATTCTGGAGTTATAAGACAAATTCCAGAAGGATTTTCCAATAATTTTTCTTTTCTAGTCTGATTGGCTTCTCCATGCCAACTAGTTACACTTATCCCAATCTCATCACACATGGCAAAGACTCTTTTAAACTGATCATTAATTAAGGCTATTAGGGGAGAAATATAAAGAATCCTAAGACCCTTGTCGAAGTCATTTGCTTTTGATACGGCAGGGAGAAAGGCCGCCTCAGTCTTGCCGGCTGCTGTCGGAGCGATAAGGATAAGATTGTCCTCGGTCTCATAAAACTCCTTTATAGAAGCTTTTTGAATCTTAGTTAGGCTTGGCCACTTATTCTTGTAGACAAACTCCCTCATAGGCCTTGATAATAGTAAATATGGATCTGTCATAGGATAAAGATATCGTCGTCGTGATCTTGGGGATCTTTTTCGACAGGACTTGATAAATTTTGAAATTTACTTGCTAAGATTTGATCAACACTTACTTGTGGATTCTGTCTTTTAAGGTCTAGGATTTCGAGAAAGTCCTTGATTACAGCCCTAGGAGTGAGAAACTCCTTGGCTCCAGGTCTATTGAGTTGGCCTTCCATGTATCTTATGATAGTCTCCTTATCCATGTGGATTTCTTCCTTGTAATTGATATTATAAATATTTAGGAGATTTTCAAGGAGGGTAAAAATCTCTTCTTCTGTAAGAGGCTTAAGTAAAAGAGCGGTCTTTTTAGTATTAACAAGCTTTAATTCTTCATCATCCATACTTCCAAGTCTTCCAGCAAGGGCCCCGTAGGAGCTCATTCCTCTCGACTCATCAAAGACCGTAGCCCTCGTTGCTCCAAAGTTTATGAAAAGATTCTTGGCCTTGCCGCTTTTGGTCTCGTTATATATATTTAATATCCTCTCATAATTTCTCTCTCGAGTTACAGATTGGGCGAGCTTATAGAGATTAACCGCCTCATCAAAATTAATCACAAAGCCGGAAAAGCCAATTGAGTGAAAAAGCTCAGACAGATTTTTGATAGCCTCGAAGTAATTATCGTCATTTATGATCTCACCTATGCCAAGTTCTTTCTTGGCCTCTGTCTTTGTAGAAATATCTCCCCTAATCCAGCGAATAGCCTTTGTCTTAAGGTCCCTATCATTAGCAACAAGGCCTTCGTAGTATTTTACAATAGCCTGACCCATCTCATAAGAAAGACCCACCGAATCAAAGTCTTCTAGAGCATCGAGTATTTTTTCTTCTACCTCCTCCTTGTATTCTCCCTTGATTAAGTCTTTCATTTCCCAAAGATTTTCACTGGAAAGCTCTGTAAAGATTTTCATTATCCATTCTTCTACAATCTCTCCTAGGACATTGCCGCCCCTTTTAGTCTTGGTCTTGATATTATCAGCAATTTCCCTGTAAAGGGCCTGGGCCTTCTTATCTGTTGCGTAAAATCTCCTCTGTGGAGCAAGGTCAATGGTAGATGTGACGAAGTTTTTGGATAGGGCAAGTTGCTCTATTGTAGCAAGCATAAAGGACTTACCTGAACCGAAGTCGCCTACCCAAAATCTAAGATCACTTCCGCCCTTACTTACATCATCAAGGACATCAATTATCTCTTCTACTTCCGCACGCCTGCCTACAAGGAGGTGTTCTATGCCCATATTGGGTACGATTCCTGCCTCTAGGGATTTGATTATTACTTGTGCTTGCTTAGGATTAATCTTTGCCATCTATAATCTCCTTAATCATTTCTACATAAAAAGAATCTATACTTATCTTCCCATCTTCATTTATCAAAGTCTGATCATCTATATAATCAAATAATTCTTCATTTATATCTCCAATAAAAGAATTGAGGATTTTACCTTCTTCTAGGGCGATTTGACTAGCATCATCTTCCCCAAGAAATCCTTTTTCGAGGATTAATTTAAGAAAGGTCTTGCTAGTTTCGCTAATAGAAAGGCCCTCATCTTCTTTACTTTCTTGGCTCACTTTCCTATCATCTTCTGTAATTATATCTTCTCTAGGAACTTCTTCGTAAGGTAAAGCGTCACTGTCGGATAAAAAGTCTTCTACTATACTTACCGTTTCATCCAAATCCTTCCTCGAATCAGCAAGTTTTGACTTATCGATTTGGATCCTCTTTTTAGGTTTCTTATCGAGTTTTAAAATTTCATCTATAAGCTCAATTGATAATTTTCTTCTTTCTACAAGGCTTATAAACCTATCGTAATTTTCTTCATGAATCAGATCTAGAAGCCTTTTTCTGTCTTTATTTTGAAACTTTCCGTACTGAAACAAATAATAAAAGCCTAGGACCTTGGTCGGAGGAAAGTCTTCTTTGCTTAAATTTCTAGAAAGCTTTCCTATATCGACTAGGTCCTTGTGGCTTTCTACAAAGCTTATTTGCTTACTTATATCAGCTTCTAGAATATAAGAGGTCCAGTCTTTTAATTTATTGGGATTTGCTAGAAGATAGTTTTCAAATATTTCTTCTTTTCTTAAGTCGTCAATATTTTCATAGAAAAAATCAAGCTCTTCTAGGAAAAAGTCCAACAAGTCCATAGAATCATTTTTTTCTAATACTTCTACTTGCTTACTGGAATCTATTTTTGCAAATATCCAGAAATACTCCCTAAATTTTTCCTCTGTTACTATAAGGAGGGCTTCTAGGATGGATTTAGAAAGGGTGTAGGGACTTATGTATTTTCTAATTTTTCCTGTATTAAGGCTATCTTCATCTAAGGCTTTCTTTACTATGGTGAGATAGGATTCTACAAGGAGGTCTCTTGAAGCTTTATGGGACCAAACTTGGTTAGCCCTTCGACTTACTTGACTTATAAGTTTCATCTCTTCTCTCTTATAGGAAAGCCTATGGAAAAGATCCTTATATTCTGACCAAAAGCCCAAATAATTATCTGAGTCCATATATAAAACATTCCTAGGACTTTCTTTCTTTTTATCTTCAATATTAAAATTAAATTCTACCTTGCCTAGTTTTCTCTTATAAGTTTTTTTCCTATCCTTCTTATCAATTGTAGATAGGTCTTTAAGCAAACCATCAATCAAATCCACTACGTCATCAATCTTCATAAGCCCTCCTTCAAAATCCTCTTCCTATCATTATACTTCTTTATACAATTTGTCTTTTAAAAGAGGACACAAAAAAGCTGGCTAAGCCAGCTAAGAGGATAGACAAAGTAGATTTAGCTTAAATTTATTTTATAGTTAAGTTACCCTTATCTCGACTAAGAGAGTGAAGCGAACGCACGGAGAGATCTCATTAGATTTCTCCACTCACTCCGTTCGGTCGAAATAAGGGTGAATTTGATTTTGCCTAAAGTCTAAAGTTGGCAAGACCAGCTCATAATCAAAAATTTTTATTAAGTAAAACTTAAAATCCTACTTGGTCCTACCTTTTGCTAAGATCTTCTCCATTGACAAATCTACTGATGACCTATACATATTCCCGAACTTATGAAGGTGGACCATAAGGAGGTAAAGTCTATAGAACTCGAGCCTTATAGCTCTTTCAGAGTCTTTTTTAATATCTTGTAGATAGGTCCTGTAAAAATTATCATCAAAACCAGAAAATACCGTGCTTACTCCTATATCAAACTCCCAATCTCCATAGAGGGGAGCTGGATCAAAAAGATAAGCCTTGCCCTCTACAGAAAACATGGCGTTGCCTGGCCACAAGTCTCCATGAAGAAGGACTGGCTCGCTTTCTCGTCTTTTTAGATAAGAATCTACCACTTTCCTAAGCTTTTCGTAAGTAGCTAGGTCTTCACCTGACCAAATTTTTCCTTCACTTAGCTTATCTCTAAGCTTATCTAGCCTTTCTTCTAGGAAGACTTCCCTCCAAGTTTTCTTAAAGGCATTGGAAAAGGAAATAGCAGAACCACGATAGGCAAAATCGAAGCCGAACTTGCCATTGGGACTTTTTATTTGGTGGACCTTCTTAAGCTCTTTGGCAAGATCTCCTTGGTCAAGCCATCTTCCCTCTTCTATATAATCTAGGAGAAGGTAGGCACCCTCATCACTTACTCCACTATCCAAAATCCTTGGGGCACTTACTCCATATTTCTCAAAAAGCTTAAGGCCTGCAATTTCTGCCTGGAAGAAATTAATATCTCCTCCTCTTTGAAGCAGAAGGAAATATGGGCCCTTGTCTGTATAGACCTTAAAGGCCTCGTTCACATCTCCTCCCCTCACACTTCTTATATCATATGCTCCATCTATATTTAAATCTATCACATTATCACCTCCTATAACTCTTACCCAAAATAAAAAAGCCATACCAGCATCGCTGATATGACATTCTTATTCAAATGCTTTAATCTTACGTTCTTGCCAGTCTAAAGTAGATTCAAGCATTTGATTTAGGACCTTTTGATAGATTTCTATATCCTTATCGCAAATCTTACTTGTAGCTTCTTTGACGAATCCTTCCGTAACCTGAGATATTTCAGAAAGCTTGTCATCGCCTCTATTTGAGAGACTTATTGTCTTTCTTCTCATATCTTCTTTGTCTGGCTTACGTTCTATCAGCTCATCTCTTTCCATCCTATCAAGTAGGCCTGTCATAGTTGACTCTCTAATATTCATCTTTTTAGCCAAATCTTTTTGATTGGTTGAACCGTCTAAATCTATGTAGTACAAAGCGACACACTGACTTCTAGTAAGTCCATATTTTAAAACAACATTATTAAAGGCATCGTTTATGGACTTAGCAGCTGTCGATGTTGCAATTGGCAAATCTTCTTCAAATCTCACCATATTATCTCTCCTTCTAGATACCAAACTCATTTGGCATCTTTCAACTTGGGGCTATAAAAGCTCCGTTCTACATTATATCTATAAATAAGACTTCTGTAAAGTTTGCTTAGGATAGAAAATAAATGCAAAAAGCCTAAATATATTCATCTAGGCCTTTACTTGAAATGTTAATTACTCTACTCTTCTATTTCTTTATATAGAGTGTCAAGATTCATCTCATTTCCTAATCTAATTAATTCTTGGGTTCCGTAATCGAGAGTAGCCATCAAATCATCGTTATCAAGATATCTTGTAGCGACATAAGTCTTATCTAGGTAGCCGTACTCATCAAAAGACCTATCTACTATAGTCGTGTGGGATTTAAAGGATTTAATTTTCGCCTTATCTCCTAGCTTTTTTTCAATATTACACTCGACAAGGAGACCTTGTTCTACCCTATAATCTCCCTCAAAGGCTTCTGCCTTTTGATTTGAGAGAAGATTTCCTAGGGAATAGTATATTAATCCGCTCCTGCCATCTTCACTCTTATAGACTTCTTGAGGCTGGATTACGTGAGGGTGATTTCCTATAACTATATCTGCTCCCCAGTCAACCATATCGTGGGCTAATTCTATTTGATCTTCTCTTGGATAAGATGAGTACTCCTCACCCCAATGAGGATAAACTACTATTAGGTCAACATCTTTCTTCTTAAGTTTTTCTATATCAGTCTTTACTTGATGAGGAGAAAGGGTGTTTACCATATTATATTTTTCTTTAGTATCTAGGAGATAGTCGTTTCCATTTAGGATTTCTGTATAGGAAAGAATCCCTATCCTTATCCCATTAACTTCCTTAATAACATAAGGTCTGTAGGAAGACTCGCTTGTTCCAACATAGTCTAGGCCATGTTTTTTGATAGCTTCAATTGTACTAGTAAGCCCCTCCACTCCCGTATCAAGGCAGTGGTTGTTGGCTGTCGTAAGAAGATCTACTCCAGAATCTTTTATAGCCTTATAGATATTTTCGTTACAGTTAAATAAAGGATAGCCCGATACTTCATAGTCCCCATTTACACTAAATTCGTTATTTAGCATAAAGAAGTCAAAGTCTTCGGCAAAGGCCTTGATATCCTCAAAGGATCTTGAATAGTCGAAGTCACCCGCTCCGTAGTTTAGGGCGTAGTCATTAATTGGCATATGAGGAATTATATCCCCACCAAAAAGGATCCTTGCTTTCTTTGTTTCTTCCTTTTCTTTTTCCTTTTCCTTTTTATTTTTCTCAATATAGGCATCTATTTCTGGATACCTCTTGTTTCTTACATCATCCTTCTTGATCCTTCTTTCAAAGTCCTTTTTGTTTAGGGTATCACTTTTTGAGCTTTCAGCCATATTACAAGCTACAAGACTTGTTATTATTAGAAAGATTAGGGAAAATATTCTTAATTTCTTTTTCATCTTATCACTCCGCTTGTGGTGAAATCTTAAGGTCTAGGAAAAGGTCATTATATAAAATAGTGCTTTCCTTATCTAGGGCCTTGAAGACTTCTAGTTTATTTATAATTTCATCGTCTGGATAAAGGGTCTTGTCATTTCGAGCCTCAGAATCTATTAAATCCATGGCCTTCTTGTTTGGAGTCGCATACCAAATATAGTCTGCATTTTGGGCAGCATTTTCTGGCTCTAACATGAAGTTGATAAAGGCATAGGCAGCCTTTTTGTTCTTGCTAGTTTTTGGGATAACCATGGTATCAAACCAAATGTTAGAACCCTCCTTTGGTATGACATAGGATAGGTCTTCGTTAGATTCTATGGCACTTGAGGCATCTCCCGAAAATGTCAGGCCGACATTGGCCTCTTCTAGGGCCATATACATCCTTATCTCATCGGCAAGGATGGCCTTGACATTGCCCATAAGGCCTATAAGCTCATTCCTTATTTCTGTAAGCTTTTTTGGATCTTCTGTATTTAGACTTAAGTTATTTGCGAGAAGTCCTATTCCCATTGTCTCACGAGCTCCATCAAAGCTTAGGATTTCTCCCTCAAACTTAGGATCCCACAAGTTCTTCCAGGAATCAAAGTCGCTAGCCTGGTATTTTTTAGTATTATACAAGATACCGAAGGTCCCCCAAAGATAAGGAATCGAATATTCATTTCCTGGATCATATTCCCTATCTAGGAATCTCTCGTCGATATTAGAAAGGCCCTCGATTTTCGAATGGTCAAGCTTTTCTAGTAGCCCCTGGTCTCTCATCATCTCCACTGCATATTCACTGGGAATACAGATATCAAAGTCGGTAGATTTTTGTTTAATCTTGGTAATCATAGCCTCATTTGAATCGAAAGTCTCCATAACTACATTGAAACCAGTCTCTTCCTCAAACTTATCCAAAAGCTCAGGATCTATATAATCTCCCCAATTGTATAAGTAAAAGGTATTTGCCTCTGCTCTTTCCTTGCCTCCAAGAAGTATGGACTTTAGACCTAAAAGGAGGAAAATTCCCACAATACAGGCTAGGAAAAATTTGTATACCTTATTCATCTACTTTTCTCCTTTCCATTATCTTCAACTCCCTTTGGCTAATAAAATAATAAATCACTACCAATAAGAGAGAGGCCAAAAACATCAAAGTCGATAGGGCATTTATTTCAAGAGAAATCCCCGTCCTAACTCTGGAGTAAATCTCAACAGAAAGGGTTGTAAAGCCAGATCCTGTAACGAAAAAGGTAACTGCAAAGTCATCCAAGGAGTAGGTCAAGGCCATAAAAAATCCTGTGAGTACCCCGCTTGTAATATTTGGTAGGATGATCTTGTTAAGGATGGTTATATCACTTGCTCCCAAATCTTCTGCCGCAAGAATCATCGAAGGATTTAGGCTATAAAGTCTTGGCAAAACCATAAGGACTACTATAGGAATCGAGAAGGCTATATGGGAGAGCAAAACCGTCATAAAGCCCATGGGTATCTTTATAAGAAAGGTAAAGAGAACCAAAAAGCTTGCTCCCATCATTACATCAGGCATAACCATAAGGACTGAGTTAAAGTTTAATACTCTTTTTCTAATCCTATCGCTTCTTAGATAATAGATCGCTATGGCTCCACAAGTTCCAATAATTGTCGCTACAAGGCTTGACAAAAGCCCCAAGACTATGGTATTTATCACAATCGTCCAAAGCCTAGTATCATGAAAGACTTCCCTGTAATGGTCTAGAGAAAATCCCACAAAGGAATTCATATTGGTCCCCCTATTAAAGGAATAAAATATTAGATAGGCTATGGGCAGGTATAAGAGGATAAAGATAAATATTAAATATAAATTTGAAATTTTAAATTTTCTCTTCATTAATTTTTATCCTTTCTAGTATTTAGGGCACTCATTACAACAAACATTAAGACGATTAGAACTAGGCCAATTGTAGCTCCCATCCCCCAATTTTGTGTAACCAGATAATGCTCCTCAACCGCAGTTCCCAGGGTTATGATCTTATTTCCTCCTATTATCCTTGTAATTAGAAAGAGGGATAGGGAGGGAATAAATACGGCTTGACTTCCTGCTATTACTCCATCCATAGAAAGAGGGAGGATAATTTTCCTAAAAGTCTGCCATCTGCTTGCCCCCAAGTCCTCGCTTGCTATCAGATACTCATTTGGTATCGAATCAAGGGCCCTAAAGATTGGTAGTATCATAAAGGGAAGCTCCACATAAGAAGCTACCAAGACGAAGGCTGGGTTGGTGAACAAAAGCCCCTCACTTACTAGGGAAAAGACCTGGGCAATTGGTCCATGTTTACTCAAAAGTCCAATAAAGGCATAGGCCTTTAGCAAAAGATTAATCCAAGTAGGTAGTGTTACCAAAAGGAGAAAGAACTCCTTGTTTTTTGAATTAGTCAAAAAATATGCAAAGGGATAAGCCAAAATCAGGGTCGTTATAGTTATCAAAAAGGCCGTCAAGAATGAATTTAGGGTCATCTTGATATAATTACCAGACCTAAAATAAGAAATATAATTGTCAAAGGTAAAGTTGCCATAGATATCAAAAAATGATTGATACAAAAGCATAGCTATAGGTGCAATTATAAAAAGAACGATCCATAAATAATATAGGCTTGATAGGGCCCTGTATTTTTTATTCATCATCATCTCCTATAGCATATTTCTCGATTCTCTTATCGAAATCATCTTCTGATTCGTTAAATCTCATTACATGAATATCGCTTGGATCTATGGAAATTCCAACAACATCTCCTTCTTCAAATCTCTTGGTAGTATGGATCTTCCACCTGAAATCATCTTCATCGAAGCAAATTAGCTCATTGAAGACTCCCCTAAACAAGACATTGTCTACACTCATCTTAATATCTGCTTGCCTCTCCTTTGAGACATTGATATCTTCAGGCCTTATAACTACTTCAACCTTCTCTCCCTTAGGGATTCCTGCATCCTCACAGGCAAAGTCCTTGTTGGAAAACTCTACGAGATAATCATCTTTCATCACAGCACTTAGGATATTGCTCTCCCCGATAAATTCTGCAACATACCTATTGATTGGCTCATCGTAGATATCTGTAGGCGTTCCTGATTGGACAATCTCGCCCTTATCCATTACGAAAATCTCATCAGATAGGGCTAGGGCTTCTTCCTGGTCGTGGGTTACAAAGACAAAGGTAATACCTAGCTCCCACTGGATATTTGAAAGGAGGACCTGCATGGATTTTCTTAGCTTCATGTCAAGGGCCGACAAAGGCTCATCTAAGAGGAGTACATCTGGTCGATTTACTATGGCACGAGCTATGGCGACTCTCTGCCTTTGTCCTCCTGACATTTGTGAGATTTTTCTTTTCTCAAAGCCTGAAAGATTTACCATATCGAGGGCCTTCTTGACCTCTTCTTTGATCAGTTTCTTATCCATCTTCTTTATATTTAAGCCGAAGGCAACATTATCGTAGACATTCATATGAGGAAAGAGAGAATAATTTTGGAAAACTGTATTTACCTTTCTCTTGTTGGCTGGAGTATTACTTACGTCCTCCCCATTTATAAATACATCCCCACTAGTTTGCTCGACAAAGCCTGCTATTATATTTAGAATTGTAGTCTTTCCGCAACCTGATGGTCCTAGAAGGGTATAAAACTTCCCCTTTTCAAGCGTTAGATCTACCGTTTTTAAAACTAGTTCGTCATCATAAGACTTTGTGACATTTCTTAAGACGACACTTTTGTTAGAAAAATTATTTTCCATCTTTCCTCCTACTTTCTTCTTATCTTATAGAAAAGTATACCATAAAATCCTATTCTTTTAACAGTTTTATCAAATATTTTTACAAAAGAGAAGAGGAAACTCATAAAGAAATCTTTCTAATATTTAATTCAACCTATGAAAACTTTTTCTTGACCGAAAATTTCCTATAGCTTATAATTTATTTATAAATATATTTATTAGGAGGTATTTATGTCAGACGCAAAAGTTAAAAAATCATTTTTTAACAGCTTACTTTTTAAGCTAATTATAGCCATTGCTATAGGAATTTTCCTAGGTAATATTGCAAACGAAGGTGCAATCCAAGTGATTTCTACAATCAAAAATATTTTGAGTAATCTAATCAACTACATAGTACCTATCATAATCCTTGCATTTATTACCCCAGCTATAGTATCCTTAAACGAAAGTGCGGGTAAGGTCTTATCCCTAACCCTAATTATTTGTTATCTTTCATCAGTGGGAGCTGCTCTTTTCTCCTTTATCGCTGGAAAAGCTATAATCCCACACCTACACATAGTTAGTGCAACAGAAGCTGGAAAGAAAATCCCAGAGATTTTATTCCAAATGGATATCCCTTCCATCATGCCTGTAATGACCGCTCTTGTCACTGCGATTCTCTTTGGTCTTGCAGTAATATGGACCAAATCTGAAACTTGGGCCAATCTTTTAAGAGAGTTCAACAATATGGTTCTTGAGATAGTAAATCGTGTAATCATTAAAGTATTACCTTTTTATATAGCTACAACCTTCGCAGAACTTTCCTATGAAGGAGTAATCCTAAGCCAATTTCCAGTATTTCTCAAAGTCATAGTGATCGTAATTTTGGGCCATTATATTTGGTTAGCCCTACTTTATGGTCTCGGCGGAATTTTTTCTAAAACAAATCCTATAGAAGTCTTGAAATATTATCCACCAGCCTATGTTACTGCCCTTGGAACAATGTCTTCAGCTGCAACACTTTCAGTTTCACTTCAGTGTTCAAGAAAGGCAAAGACCTTAGATCCAAAGATTAGAGACTTCGTAGTTTCACTTTGCTCTAACACCCACCTTTGTGGATCAGTCCTTACAGAAACATTTTTCGTAATGATAGTAAGCCAAGTCCTCTACGGCTCTCTTCCAAGCACGGGAAATATGATTCTTTTCATCCTTCTTCTTGGAATATTTGCTATAGGAGCGCCAGGAGTTCCTGGAGGAACTGTTATGGCCTCTTTAGGTCTTATCACTTCTATTCTTGGCTTTGATGCGACAGGAACTGCCCTAATCCTTTCAATATTTGCCCTCCAAGATTCCTTCGGAACAGCTTGCAATATCACAGGAGATGGAGCCATCGCCCTAATGGTTACTGGACTTTTGGGTAAGGTTCCAAACAAGGCAAGGTCCTAGTTATGACAGACTTTAAAGAGTTAATCAAAGAAGAGCTAATACCTGCCACAGGTTGCACTGAACCAATTGCTATAGCCTACGCATCAGCTAAGGCAAGAGAGGTTCTAGGATCTGATCCAGAAAAAATTATCGCAAATCTTTCTAGCAATATCATTAAAAATGCCAACTCTGTAACCGTCCCTTCCACCATGGGTAGGAAGGGAATAGAGATATCAGTAGTTGCTGGTATATATTTAGGGGACCCTAATAGGGAACTTGAAGTCCTAGCAGATGTTGATAAGAGTAAGCTTGATTTCTGTGATAAGATTATAGAAGAAGGGCTGGTAAGGGTAAACCTCACTAGAGAACACGAGGGGCTTTTTATCCAAATCATCCTAGAAAATAAAAAGTCTACGGCAAGTGTCACTATAGCTGATAGCCATACCAATATTATAGAAATAAAAAAGGACGGCAAGCTAATATATCAGAAGGAAAAGGAAGAAACAGTAAAAGAGGATATAGACTTTTCTTTCGATAAAGTTTATGATTTTGCTAGAACTTGTGATTATTCTGATATCAAGGAAATTCTCGATAGGCAAATCTCCTTTAATGAAAAAATCGCAGAAGAAGGAATCAAAAACGATTGGGGAGCTAATATAGGAAAACTCATCCTAAATAATGACCCATCAAACTACTATGAGAAGCTCGCTGCCTTTGCTGCAGCAGGATCTGATGCTAGGATGAACGGCTGTGAGCTGCCTGTAATCATTAACTCAGGATCAGGAAACCAAGGAATTACTACCTCAGTCCCTGTAATCTTATACGCCAGAGACAATGATTTCTCAGAAGATGAGCTCTACAGAGCCCTTATATTTTCTAATCTAATTGCCTTATATATCAAAAACAAAATAGGCAAGCTTTCTGCCTACTGTGGAGTAGTATCTGCCTCTGCTGCAGCTATCGCTTCCATTGCTTTTCTAAACAAAGAAGATAAGAAGATTGTAGAAGATACTATAACTAACACCCTAGCCGTAAACTCGGGCATAATATGTGACGGTGCCAAGTCCTCTTGTGCTATGAAGATTGCTTCAAGCCTTAGAAATGCGAGCCTTGCCTATATGCAGGCCAAGACAGACAATTCCTTTGAAGTAGGAGATGGCATAGTCAAAGAAAATATAGACAAAACGATCGATACAGTTGCAAGAATTGCAAAATACGGAATGAAAAAGACAGACGAGGTCGTCTTAAGCGAGATGATAGGCAAGGACGACTATCTCAAAGACTTTGAATAAAATAAGCTCCTGACTAGGCTTTCCTAATCGGGAGCTTTAATTATTACTTAAATTTATTCTAATTAACCTTCTTATCTATTTTTCTTTAAATCTGCCAGCAAGAAGTTTTCCTTAAGGTCCCTACATGACTTATCAAACATGTCTTGTTCTCTCTTATCTATTGGCATATCTAGGATTTTCTCTGCACCATTTTTGCCGATTACAGTAGGTACTCCTGTATAGAGTCCCTCGTTCTTATACTCTCCATTAAGCTTAGCAGATGCCATAAGGATTCTCTTCTCGTCAAGAAGGATTGCCCTTGTAAAGGCTAGAAGACAATTAGCTATACCAAAGTGAGTTGCACCCTTGCCCTTAATAATCCTAAAGGCCTTATCTCTAATCATCTCTCCTACCTTATCCTTGTAGGAATCGTCTATATTGTCGATAAATTGATCAATTCCAATCCCATTAATATTGGCATTTGACCAGACAGCAACAGAAGAGTTACCATGCTCACCTATAACATAAGCATTGATATCAGCTACATTAAAGCCTGTTTCAAGCGCGAGATATTGGGCAAATCTTGCTGAGTCAAGGCTAGTTCCAGTTCCTACGATTCTTTCAGAAGGAAAACCTGAAACTTCCTCAACAACCCTTGCTATAACATCAACTGGATTTGTTGCAAGAAGGATTACCCCGTCGTAACCATTTTCTACAACTTTTGGAACTGTATCTAGGACCATTTCTGTTGCAATCTTGATATCATCAAGCCTATTTACGAGATTTTTCTGGCTATTTCCATAGGCGAGTACTACAAGGTCAGCGTCTTTGCAATCTTCGTAACTTCCACTTCTAACGATGGTTGCAGATGATGTTAGAACTGTAGCATCCAAAAGGTCGTTGACATCGGCTACTTCCTTATCTTTTCTTATATCTATAATTACAAGCTCACTTGCAAGGGTTGAGTTTACAAGAGCAAAAGCGTAGGAGCTTCCTACAAAACCATCCCCTATCAAGACAACTTTATTTCTATTATTCATAATTTCCTCCTCATATTTTCTACCTATACACTTTACACCTTTTAATTTTTCTATAAAGCAAATTGAAAATTAAGATATGAAACAAATAATAATCTGATTTATTGGTTAAAAATAGGCAAATAAAAAGCCAAAATCTCCAGTCTAAACTTGTAAAGCTGAGCTAATCGAAAGATTAAAGCTAGCAAGATAAAGTCTATCCCAAGAGATTTTGGCTATAATTATTTATTTACTTGTCAGGATTCTTGTATCCTTCTTCCACTATTTCTTCGCCTGTGCAAGTGTTGAATTTCTTTCCATTGAATTTTTCAACTCCGCAATATTCACCGTCTTTTATATTCTTTTCTTCTTTTTTGATATCTTTTTCTTTCTTTTCAGTCATAATATCCTCCTATCCTTCTATTATTCTACCCATATTTAACGTTTAGTCTTCTAATATTTTTAGGATATCTTCATAAACAATATCCTTATCTGTTTCATTTAGTATCTCATGGCGCATCTTGTCGTAGGTTTTGCTTCCTATATTTTTATATCCCAAATCTCTCAAAAGGCTTAGAGATCTACTTACTCCTTTTTCACCCTTTGTTATCATATCATCTCTTCCAGTTAAGTTATATATTGGAAGACTTCTATTCTTCATCCTGTATTTTGATTTTTGGGATAATTTTTTGTTTATTTCTATGAGAACCTTAGTGTAACCTATGGTAAAGTTAAAGATTCTCATTGGATCATTGTATTTATCATGTCTATTTTTCTCATCATAAGATATAAAGTCTAGCGAATCATCCCCAGTCCCAACTAAATGATTAATTATATTTGATCTTTGATGACTTCCTATATAAAAGCAAAATACATTTGCAAAGAAAAAGGCAACTTTTGCAAATCCGTCTTGGGGTGGTGTTCCAGTAAGGATTAGTTTACTTATCAAATCATCATTTTCTTGCAAGAATACCCTAGCTGTCATAGATCCCATAGAGTGACCCAGCATGTATATTGGCACATCTTTATATTTAGTCTTTATATATTTTGTGACCATAGATGTATCATTTACAAGCTCACTTGCTCTTTGCATGTGGCCGTTCGGATATCTTTCGCTTAAGGACTTGCCATGTCCCCTATGATCATGAATTACAACCGCATAACCCTTATCATTTAGATATTTTGCAAAGTCCATGTAGTTTCCACCATGCTCACTCATCCCATGGACAAGTTGAACAACTGCCTTAGGATTCTCATTTTCTAGCTCTCTTACAAAGCTATCAAAACCATCTGCTCCTGTTAGGTAATATTCCCTATAGTTTGATATACTTCTAACGTCAAACTTCTTGTAAAATTTCTTGCCTAGATTAATCGACCTATACCTTCTTTCTTGTATGTAATAGTAGATTTGAGGTATAAGTAGAATTAATAATATTATCAAAATATATCTCATATAAGCCCTCCTTCCTATATTAATACCCAAAATAAAAATCCCTAAAGCTTCTTAGCTCTAGGGATAAGTTTCTTAGTGGGTTGCCCCACCTGTTATTTCTAAATCTTCTTTATCAGCGTATTTTACTATAGCTCTTACAGCAGCATTTAGTCCCTTTACTATATCGTCTAGGCTCATTGATGCTGTGTCTTTTTTGTCTAAGACTTGTTCTGGAAGGAAAGGTACGTGGATAAATCCAGCCTTGATATTTCCGTATTTTTCTGCCAAGTAAAGGTCTTGGTACATTACGTGGTTACATACGAAGGTTCCAGCTGTGTTTGATACTGAGGCTGGGATATTTTCCTTCTTGATTTCTTCTACCATTGCCTTGATTGGAACTGTGGCAAAGTAGGCATTCTTACCGTCTTCTCTGATTTTAACATCGATTGGTTGGTTTTCTTCGTTATCAGGGATCCTTGCATCATCTTGGTTGATGGCAACCCTTTCTACTGTAAGATCGTATCTACCGCCAGCTTGTCCTACTGAAAGGATGACATCTGGTTGGATTTCTTTGATTTTTTCCTCGATTTTATCAGCTGCCTTGTGGAATACTGTTGGTATTTCTAGCTTATAGATTTCAGCTCCTTCGATATTTTCATCGATTCTTTTAACTGATTCTATGGCTGGGTTAGTTTTCTCTCCTCCAAATGGATCAAAGCCTGTGATTAAAATTTTCATATTTCCTCCTAAAACGCCCAAAATCTCATAAGTAGTATGTGAACTACAATTAATAATATGGATAGTAGGGCTTGTTCTTTTATTACTTTGTTCTTATCTTTCATCTCTAGTAGGGCCACTGGCAAGAGGTTGAAGTTACCTGCCATTGGTGTAAGAAGGGTTCCACAATATCCTGACGTCATTGCAAGGGCTGCCGCTATTGCTGGGTCTGCTCCTTGGGCTATTACGAAAGGTACTCCTATTCCTGCAGTAATTACTGTAAAGGCTGCGAAGGCATTTCCCATAATCATGGTAAATATTACCATACCCAAGACATAGGCAATAGCCCCGGTCCATGGATTGACTGTTGGGATAATTCCTCCGATAATCTTAGCAATTACATCACCTACTCCTGCTGCAGCAAAGATTGCTCCAAGTGCTGCCAAAAGCTGTGGTAGGATTGC
>QWBY01002443.1_pt1 | contig 20198 bp, 14 predicted proteins | sample 1972471 | NCBI WGS metagenome assembly QWBY01 (sample SAMN09866722, study PRJNA288562) | Human gut metagenome isolate term6_stool, whole genome shotgun sequencing... | reverse complement strand
TGCAAAGAAAAAACAACTTTTTTCCTTTTTTTATTGCAAATTATTTGGTAGTTCCAAATAATTTTGTACTCTCTCTCTCTCTCTCTCTTATATATAATAATAGGTAGATATATCTTCTCTTATACCTCTTTCTGTGCATTATGCTTTAGTGCGCAGCGAGGCTTTGTGTCTGCCTGTGTAAGCCCTATCTTTTCTTCCCTTTATAAATTATTGTATATCTAAAAATTAAATTTATTGTATCGTTATGAGTAAAACAGAAACCAGAGCCGCAGGTAAAAAGGTGGCTTACATTAGTCCTAATATCGTTTGCTTTTCAGTAGAGTATTCGCTTTGTGCAGGAAGTCCTTCGGATGGTGGACATAAGAATGCTGAACCCGATCCTGATCCTTTGGAACCTGTGGATGAAGAATAGTGGTAAGCAGGCAACTTTTGAATAGTTTATTTGTAATAACCATTTTTAATGAATTAATTTTATAAACAATTGATACAGATGAAAACAAAATCATTTATCTCATTTGCGCTTTGCGTGACTGTATCTGTGCTGATGTGTAGCTGTTCTAACGAAGAGAGTGCTGATAGTAATAGTAATGGACAGCTTACCGCCTTTACAGGAGGTATCGTAACAGAGGCTCCTATGGAGCGTATGCAGCTTAGTACTCCTGAAATTTCAACAGAAGTCCCTGGCTTTCTCACTCGCACCTCTATGAATCGTAACGCCATCGGTGGTCAAGGAGCCTTCCTTTGGGAGCCTAAAGACGTGATCTATGTAGAGGACGATAATGGTAAGTTAAACAAAAGTCAGAATACTATCACCGAGACAGCACCTCGCGCTACATTCTTTGTAGGTGGTTCTTTCACCGCTAAGAGTCAATACGATGTGTACAATTGGGGTACAAACTCTGGTTTCGGTGAAAAGAAAGTTTTTATCGCTTACAATCAGACACAAGTAGCTTTTAACAACACCAAGCATTTTGGTGCCGCTGGCGATTGCGGTGTGGCCAAGGCAAAGAGGAATACCGTTGCAGGCAAGAGCGGTTATCGTTTCGACTTGGAGCACAAAGCGTCTTATCTTTGCTTCCTTCCCTATATGGCTATTAAGGTGCAGCGCGCAAACTTTAGAATTCAACGCATAGAGATAACCTCAGATAACAATATTGCTGGTGTTTATGACCTTACCCAAGCAGGTCTTTCCGGTACGGGTAATTCAAAGACAATTACGCTTCACGTAGGTAGTGATGGTCTTTTGCTTGCGAATCAAACAACTGAAACGCCAAACATTGATAATTCGCTTTATGTAGTTATAGCTCCCGGCATCCATACCTTGAAAGTAAAATATACAGTTGTAGACGCAAAGAATACGGTTATGGAAATAACCAAAAGTTATAAGTCACATAACTTTGGTGCCAATAAAATTTGTGATATTCCCGTTAATCTTGGTGTTAGACATTACAGCGGTCACAATTTTTACATGTGGGATGCCGCAGAGAACTGTTGGTCCGGCCATGAGTGGGACGCTGCTGATCCCTGGCAGCCAAAAGCGGAAGATGCATCAAACGACGGTTATCCGAAGTCCAAGGCTGCCGATCCTTCTCGTTGGTATCACGAAGGCAGCGGTGCTTTCGAGGCTTCCGTCAATCCTCTCTTCAAGGATCTTCCCAATGCCAACGAAATGGCTTGGTACGTATTGAGGGGTGATGCCCATTGGGACATTATTAACACCTGGTGGGAGATTTTCGGTGAGCTTTACAACGGTAGTGGTATATGGTTGAAGAAGCTCAGCGTCATCGCTCAGGAAAACGGCAAGGAGCCTGCTGACTTAAAGCAAAAAGATCCCAATGGTAAAGATTTACGTGCCTTTTCCGAAAACTTCTACGATAGTCATACTGATTCCGGCAAGCCTTCTGATAGTGTGATTGATAATTACTTTTTCCTCCCTGCGTTGGGCGGTTACGGCAATCGCGGGAATTTATTCCTCTGTACCATCGGTTACTATTGGTCGTCCAGTGCTTATCCCAGCGATGGTAGTAGAGCGTATGTCCTGGACTTCATCAATGGTTACGTGCACCTGGCCAACTTCAACCGCAGCGACGGGCTTGTGGCGCAGCCGTTCGAGTAGTCTCCCCCGATAGTTTTATTTCGAGCGGGCCCCTTTAAAAGGCCCGCTCATAAAAACCGCCTTTGTCGGTCGATTTCGACACAAGTAACAAAAAGAGACCTAAAATGGGTCTCTTTTTGTCACTTATGCCGAACTTGCGTATAGTATTGCGATTTTAAAAGCAATCTGTATTGAAATCCAAAACAGCCTGTTTTGCACTTCAAAACAGGCTGTTTTGGGGTTCAAAAGTGCCTATTTCGTTTTTTAGCTCTATGTTTAGCGGAATGAATGTCGCCATCTTCCACCTTCTTTTAGCTTTTCTTGCGCCATGAAAGCAACTCAACCGAGTGCAAGGATTAGGCATTTATCTTCCCTTATAAGTTCTTTCCATGATGTATAAGATTTTTTGCTTTGTACAAGCGTGTATAATGGATTATACAAACGTGTACAATATTGCTGCCATGGAGTATCTTTGGAAGTGTTTTTTTAGTGCTTACAAGTGGTTTACTTATACAAAAAGGACTGACAAATCCACTTTGCCAGTCCTTTTTTCAATCTTTATTTTGCTATTATTTAGCGTTGATTTCCTTAATCAAGCGGTCAGCGTGTCCCCATTTGTCCATCATATAAAGTACGAAACGAATATCAACACCGATGCAACGAGCAAGGTTGCGGTCGAAATTAATATCAGAGCTGAGGCTGTCCCAATTGCCATCGAAAGCCAAACCAATGAGTTCGCCCTTACCATTGAACATAGGTGAACCAGAGTTACCACCTGTAATGTCGTTGTTGGTCAAGAAACAAAGTTGCATTTTGCCCGAAGTTTTGTCAGCATACTTGCCATAATCGTTAGCAGTAAGCAAGTTCATCATGATAGGTTCTGCCTTGTAATCAGCAATCTTATCAGCCTTTTTGAACTTCTCAACAATGCTTTCCGCAGTGGTATAGTAGCCGCTATTGAAACCACCTATCATGTATCCGCCCACTTGACCATAGCTCAAGCGCATCGTAAAGTTGGCATCACTATAATGAGGCATATCCATTTCCATTTGAAGTTTAGCCTCTGTGAGTTTCTTTTCCTCTGCTTGGATAGCTTCCATAAGAGGGTTTGCCTTACCACCGAGTTCGTAATAAATAGCTAAAAGGTCTGTACCAACTTGTACAGCTGGGTCTTTCAAGAATTTTTTGCGGTTGTTAGGATAGAATTTAGCATCTTTATTGAGCACTTGACTCTTCTTATAAAGCCATTCTGTGTACTTTTTAAAGTCGCCACCGAACTTTGTTTTTACAGTCTTGAAGAATGCTGGGTGATATTCAGCAGGCATCATTGTAGCATAATTGCGCATCATTTCAGCAGTCATTTCCTTGTCTAAAGCATAATTCCACCTGTCGCTATTGTCTGCAAAAGTGATGTATTGTTTCTTGGGATTGTCCTTAGAACCTTGTTTAGGCATACCAATATTGAGCTTCAAAGCACGAGTAAAAAACTCTGAGGTCTTCCAAAATGACTCTTCCCAGTAGCCTAAAGCTTGAACAATAGGGCGGCTTTGAGCATACAAATTCTCCAATTTGTTGAAATCAACATCTATTGCTGAGTTCTTATTTGGTTGCTGTGCCAACCATGATTTAATCTTTCCTTCGTATTCAGCCTTTTGGCGAATAAGCCCGATAGAGTCGATACACTTGTTCATACCCATAGAGTTCTTCCAATAATTGGCAGAACTTGCATATTTATCTTCGTACTGAATGCGCACCTTTTGGTCAGCGTCCATGTGCTTTTTCATCAATGCAAGTTTGATGTCGCGGGTCTGTACACGAGTCGTATTCTCTATGTCGCGGCGTTGTTGAATACCAAATGAAGAAAGATAACGGTTGGTGCTGCCAGGATAACCAATGGTCATGGCGAAATCTTTGTCCTTATATCCTTGCAAACTTACAGGTGCATAATGCTCAGGGTGGTAAGGAACATTGTCCTTAGAGTAAGCTGCTGGACCATTTGTCTTAGGGTCTGCATAGATACGGAACACAGAAAAGTCGCAAGTTTGGCGTGGCCACATCCAGTTATCGGTATCGCCACCAAACTTACCCATGCTCTTTGGTACAGTAAATACCAAACGAACGTCGGTAAAATCTTGGTAAGTGGTAGCGTAATACTTATTGCCTTCATAGAAAGGAGCAATCTCAATGTGCAATGTTTTGTCTATCTTCTTGATAGAATCGTTCATTACTTTCTGAACAGAATCGATGATTTCGCCTTGCTCTCTCAATGATTTGTTGGCAATTAACGGAGCAATACGATTGGTAACGTCAGCTTGAGCGCGCATGAAAGACACGAACATATCTTCGTTTGGCAACTCTTCGCTAAAACTTTTTGCTACAAAGCCATCACGCATGTAGTCGTGTTCAACTGTTGAATGGGCATTGATAGCACCGAAACCGCAGTGGTGATTGGTGAAAACCAAACCATCTGGCGATACGACAACACCTGAACAGAAACCTGAAAAATTAACAACATAGTTGCTAATAGCATTTGGACTATTGTAAAGTCGGTCGCATGGCAATGCAAAACCATAATCAACCATTTGCGTATAAACCGCATCTGGTAAATTGTAGAGTGTCCACATACCTTCATCTGCCTTAGAAGCTGTGCTTAAAGCGAGCATTCCAGCGAGGACTAAAGTTGATTTTTTCATACTTATTTTGATTAATAGTGAATATAAATATTTTGTTTTTGACTCGTTTCGCAGGCTTTTACTTTTTAAAGCGTTTCCCTATGACTGGAATTTTGTCTAATGGAAAATCGCGTTTAACGATGATTGCAAGAAAAGCAAAGATAATTATTGTGTTCAAAGCTAATGCCAACGGCGTAGAGAGGTATTGATTGGAAGCACTGATAGCCACAAAGAACACCAAAGCTACGGCAACATAGAACGCAATTTCCTTTAAAGGATAAGCAATTGGATAATATTTTTGCCCAAAATAATAGCTGATTACCATGCTCACAGCATAGGAAACGAAGCCTGCCCAAGCACATGCCCAATAGCTATAATAAGGTATGAGCGCAATATTCATTACGATTAAAACCACAGCACCGATGCCTGAGAAGTAAGCACCCCATATTGTGCGGTCGGTAAGTTTATACCAAAAGCTAAGATTAAAGAAGGTTCCAAACATAATTTCGGCTGCCATGACAATTGGAACAATCTCTAATCCGTCCCAATAGCTACGTCCTACCACATGGCGAAGTATGTCCATGTAGCCCATTACAGACAAGAAAGCCAAAAGCGTGAATATGATATAATATTTCATAGCCTTTGCGTAAGTATCTTTATTGTCTTTATCTTTCGATTTTCCAAACACAAATGGTTCGTAAGCATAGCGGAAAGCTTGCGTAATCATGACCATAATCATTGCTATTTTGATGCAAGCACCATAAATCCCCAACTGCGCTCGTGCTTCTTCTGTACTGCCGTCGTAAGCATAAGGGAAGATAATTTGCGATGCACATTGGTTCAACTGACCTGCCAAACCCATGATTAACAATGGAAAAGTGTAGCTAAGCATTCGTTTTCCTGCTGCCCAATCGAAGCGATAGCGTAGTCCGCTAAGTTCTTTCCAAAGCATTAGTAGCGTGAGGAGCGTACAGAAAAGGTTGATATAGAATATCCAAACCACTTCAAGCGTGAAGTTTGCATCGTAAATTCCGAATGGATTGAGCTTGAAAGAAGGCAGTACAACCAAATAAAGCAAGTTCAAAGCAATGTTGAAAGTGATGTTCAATATCTTTAAAGTAGCAAACTTTATCGGTCTATGGGTATAACGTAAGTAGGCAAAAGGTATGGCTGCGAAAGCGTCAATGGCTACTGTAACGTACATGACGAGTATGTATTCAGGGTGGTCGGCATAGCCTAAAAGGTTAGCCAACGGCTGGTTGAACGCTAAAACCAATGCCATAAAGACGAGCGAAGTAGTACCAACGAGTTTTAAAGTGGTAGCATAAATGCGTTTAGGGTCTTCGCCCTCTTTGCTAATGAAGCGGAAAAAGGTGGTTTCCATGCCGTATGTGAGTATCACAATGAGCAATGCCACGTAAGAATAAACGTTGGTTATGATGCCATACTGCCCTCCAGCAGCGTTAAATTTAGCAGTTTGGATAGGTACCAACAGGTAGTTGATGAATCGTGCAGCAATACTACTTAGCCCGTAAATAGCTGTATCCTTTACCAATGATTTTAAATTTGCCATTTGTTTTGTCTTAAATTAAAAGAAAATATAGCATATTCCAATTGCTGCAATTACCCCCGCAAGGTCGGCAAGTAGTCCGCAAGCCACTGCGTGGCGTGTGTAACGAACGCTGACACTTCCGAAATAGACGGCAAGAATATAGAATGTTGTATCGGTAGAACCTTGGAAAATGCAGCTCAACCTTCCCACAAATGAGTCGGCACCATAGTTTTGCATGGCCTCAAGCATTAATCCGCGCGCTCCACTACCCGACAATGGTTTCATGAAAGCGGTTGGCAACGCACCCACAAAGTCAGTATTCAGATGGCATTGTTCTAACGTCCACTGTATGCCACCAATGCAAATATCCATTGCACCCGATGCTCTGAACACGCCAACACCCACGAGTATGGCTACCAAATAGGGAATAATGCGCACAGCAGTGGTGAAACCGTCCTTTGCCCCTTCGATAAACGCATCGTAAACATTGATTTTTTTGAACAATCCAGCACCTATAAACAGCACGATAATGGACATTAATATCATGTTAGATGCCACAGAAGTAACGGTGTTCATCGTACTTTGCTCCATCTGACCGAAGCCCCAAATCACAAAACCTACTGCTGCTATCATACCAAAGATAGTAGCCAACAAAATAGGTTGTAACAAATTGATGCGTTGCCATAACGAAGTAATGATAATTCCCGCAAGAGTTGCTACCATAGTAGCCAACAAAATAGGAATGAAAACATCGGTAGGCTGAGCGGCACCATTGGCAGCACGGAAAGCCAAAATGCTGGTTGGAATAATGGTTAAGCCACTTGTGTTTAGCACAAGGAACATAATCATCGGATTACTTGCTGTGTCTTTCTTCGTATTAAGTTCCTGCATTTGTGCCATTGCCTTCAGTCCCGTAGGTGTAGCCGCATTGTCTAACCCCAACATATTGGACGCAATGTTCATAAAAATAGACCCCATAACAGGGTGATTCTTAGGAATATCGGGAAACAATTTGGTAAAAATAGGACTTAATATGCGTGCCAATACATTGACAATGCCAGCCTTTTCGCCTATTTTCATGATACCTAACCAAAGCGCAAGTACGCCTGTTAAGCCGAGCGACACCTCGAAAGCCGATTTAGAAGAGTCGAATGTAGCATCGACCATCTTCTGAAATATAGTGGTATCGCCCATAAAAAGACCTACCACCCCAAAGGCAAAAGCGATGAGGAAGAACGCTATCCAAATATAATTTAATACCATGCTGTTATTAATCTCCTTGAATTGATATTCAAATGGCAAATGTACGAAATTTTAACGACACAGGCAAAATTCATATTATCTATTGATTGTCTTTTAAAAATATTTGTAATTTCAACGACAAAACTGCTCCATTTTCATGAAAAACACAACACTAAGAAATTGCAAACAGTAACCATTAAAAACAAAATAGGCTGTTTTGAAGCTCAAAAGAGCCTATTTTGCACTTCAAAACAGGCTCTTTTTTTGATGTAGATAATATTTCAAGGTGAATGCGTTGGATTTGAAGAGTTGTAAAAAACTTAAATTAAGGAGTTAAAAAGATATAAACAAATAAATAATAAGAAGCGATTACAAAGAAATTATATACATTTGCAAACAAGATAGATTTTGTCTAAATAATATTAGGCGAAATAAAATAGCCCTAATAGGACTACAAACTTGGTGGCTAATATTTTAGTAGCCATTAAAAAACAAGCGTAGAGTAAAAATGAAGCGTAAGAACCTTGCAAAACAATTGATAGCATGGGTGTTATTAATAACATTCATCGCTGCGTTGGGCATGAAAGGTTCGCATTATCATGATAACGATACCCTTAAACACGAGCATTCGACAACTACGCACGCAAGTCAAATAACGAGTAAATGTTTTATTTGCGAATGCTCAATGCATAAAGTAGGCGATGTAACGCCTTACAAGTATGTGTCAATGGTGGTTTGTACAATTATTCATAAACCACAACCACAAGAACCTGTCGTTATTTATCGCTCTGTTGAGTCGGTAAATGCGCATGCACCTCCTTATTTTTGCGCATAAGGTAGCTTCTTTTTGTTGGAAACAATAGGCTTTTAATGGTAAAAGCCACTATTCATCGTTTCACAAATGCAGATTTTGCGATAGAATTTGTTGCGCTATATGGCGTAACATAGGCTCTATTCCAAAGGTTTTGGAACAGATAGACCGCAGCCTACCTTATGTTCACGCACTGAAGAAACACGAAATCATTTATTTTATTTTATAAAAAGCAAACTAATATGCAGAATTTTCGCTTATTAGCAATGATGTTTGTTGTAGGCTTTCTACACCAAAACACTTTTGCACAAGCACCTAAAAATCGTGTAAAAGAACACACTTTGGACGAAGTTACTGTGGTTGGAGAAGGCAAAAAAGCAAGTATCAATGCCGTTTCTAATACACTTGGAAAGGAAAATATTGCGCAGGCTTCGGGTAAAACCTTAGCTGCTTTGTTGGAACAAGTAAGCGGTGTAAGTTCCATACAAACAGGTACAACCATAGCAAAACCCGTTATTCACGGCATGTATGGCAACCGTATCTTGATGGTTAATAATGGCGCACGCTTGACGGGGCAACAATGGGGTGCCGACCATGCCCCAGAAATTGATAAAAATAGTGCGCAACGCATTGAAGTTGTCAAGGGAGCAGAGAGCGTTCGCTATGGTTCTGAGGCTTTGGGTGGCATTATTCTTATGGAGCAAAAAGCCCTTCCATACGGTAGCGAATTGGTACATGGCAATTTAAATGGTATGTATGGCACAAATGGTCGTCGCTATTCGTTTAGCGGAATGGCAGAAGGAACAATGCCAAAACTATCCGATTTGGCTTGGCGTGTGCAATCAACTTATAGCAATAGTGGCGACCAAAGTACGGCAAACTATTTGTTGAACAACACGGGCTATCGTGAATTTAATTTCTCAACCACCCTTGGTTATCGTTGGAACAACCTCCGTTTAGAGGCATTTTATAGTTTGTTCGACCAAAAAATAGGCGTGATGCAGAGTGCACAAATGGGCAATGAAAAACTATTGACAGAGCGAATCATGATGGGGCGACCTGTGGAAATTTCGCCATTCAGTCGCTCTATTGGCTATCCACACCAGAAAATTACCCACCAAACCGCTATTCTTAAACTCTTTTATGATAACGAAAAGTGGGGAAACTTTGCGTGGCAAACGTCTTACCAATACGATAACCGCCGTGAAAATCGCATTCGTCGCATGAATAATTCGGATATTCCAACGGTTAGTCTACGCCTTAATTCGTTGCAAAACTCGTTGCAATGGTACAAAAACTATGGCGCATGGCGTACCGATGCTGGCGTTCAGTTGGTTAATGTAGAAAACCATAGTGAGCGAGGAACAGGCGTTGTACCTATTATTCCAAACTATACCGAAATGACTTTGGGAGCTTTTGCGCTGCAAAAATACATGCAAGAGAAATGGGGAATGGAGGCTGGCGCACGCTTCGACTATCAACATACCGATGCTGACGGATACGATTGGACAAGTAAACGCTATGGCGGCAAGCACAATTTCACTAACTTTACTTACAGTTTGGGTGGACACTATGCACCGATAAGTCGTTGGAAATTTACAACAAACTTTGGTGTTGCATGGCGTGCGCCACACGTTTACGAACTTTATAGCAATGGTAATGAGTTAGGTTCGGGTATGTATGTTAAAGGAAACGACCAACTAAAATCGGAGCAAAGCTATAAATGGATTGTTTCAATCGACTATTTAGGCAAGCTCATAAACTTTCGAATTGATGGCTATTTGCAGTGGATTAACAATTACATTTACGACCAACCAACGGGAGAAAATATAACGGTTATAGCTGGTGCATTCCCAATTTTTGCCTACAAACAGACTTCTGCGTTCTTCCGTGGGATAGACTTTGATATACATTTTAATCCCATTTCATCGGTAGATTACCATTTTATTTCAGCACTTATATGGGCAAACGAACGCAAGACCAATCATTATTTGCCCTACATACCATCGGCACGATTTACACAAAGTTTGACTTGGAAACCGCAAGCCAAAAGAAACATAAAGCCATGGGTAAGCATTAGTCATAAATTTGTAGCCCATCAAAACCGCTTTGACCCTAAGACCGACTTGATTTATCAGTCGTTAAGACTATCAATTGTGGGCGATAATATTTTCAATAAGGAATACAAAGAATATACCAACCGCAGTAGATATTACGCTCACGACATGGGACGTGATATTCGATTCATGGCAATATGGAATTTTTAATTGTAACAAAGAATAAAAAGAATAGAAAATGAAAACAAGAAATTATTTACATTCGGTGCTAAATATTATGGCACTTGCAACCCTTTCCTTTATGGTTGCAGCTTGTAGTCCAGAAACTCCAGAGGACGAAAACCAACACAAATTGCACGAAGACCCTTTTAAAGCGGTGCTTACTTTGCAAGAAGGACGATTAGAAGGAGGCGTGTTTAATCAAAATCCAGAGATGAAACACTTTAAAGCCAACACAGCTTCGCCTGCTCAAACCATCGTGTGGGAAGTGAAAAGCGGAAAAGGGTGGGGCGTAACAAGTGCGACTAACTCGTTTAAAGTGAAAAACTTTGAGAAAAATCCCGATGTGGTTTACTATCTAAACTTTGAGTATTTCAATCAGAAAGGAGAATCAATGAACCACCAATTTTTTGACAATGGTCAGGACAAAATACACCAACATTTCTTTTGTGTGTACCGACAAATCGATGCTAACGGTGTGAAAAAAGAAGTAAGAGAGAAGAAAAAAGCCAATATTCCGTTCGATTATAATTATGCTGACGAATTGAATGGCACTTTCATAGGCAACACAAATCCAATGGGTTTCAAAGGTTTCTTCCGCTTTTTAAAGGCTGGCGAGAAGTTTACAATGAATATTGAACTTCTGCACGCTACGAAAACAAAGTTGGAAAAAGACGGAAAACCATCGCCTTTCTATATGCCTTCGGCTGAAAACAGAAGTACAGGCTTGTGGGATATACAAATTGCCGTGCCAATAGAAATCGAAAAATAATGATTTTGTTAAACCACACGAACTTATAAAATATTACAAGCGGAAACAAAGAATGTTCAAGCAAGTAATAATACCCTCTGTAGGGGCGTGATTTATCACGTTCCTCTCAGCAAAAATTTAGGGTGTTAGGAACGTGATGACGAGTTGATGAGTTTGCGAATAATCACGCCCTTACGGCTAACACCCTTGTTCGCTGGTGGTTTTTATATTTTAAAATAGAGAACAAAAACAAATTTAATAATCATTTTTTTAAAAGTAACAATTATGAAAACAAAATGGTTTAAAACCGCACTATGCTTTGCCATGGGTGCAATCTTAACAATGGGAGTTACATCATGTAGCAAAGACGACGAAAATCCGACTCCTATTCCAAATCAAAAGGAAGCAAAGATAATTATGCCAGCATCAATTGAAATTAATATTTATGGCGGACACTTGCACGGACCAAAGAAATTCCACCAAAATAGTTTTGCTAAAGAGGTAAAATACTTTGGTAAAAACTATAAATTGAAGTTTACACTCGAAAACGGCAAGTGGGTTGCTGACCCTGCAAACGAAATGGTAAACCTCATGGGCAATACATACGGAGAAGAAGTACATTGTGTAAATGCTTTCGATATTCACTATTACGACAAGGACGGAAAGGAAATAACAACACAATATACAACGCCTGAAAACAGAAAATTGTATCAACATTTCTTCATGGCAAAGAATATCATTTCTGGATATGCCGATACAGAAAAGATAGAAATGAAGAATGGACTTGACTTTATGCATTATACTTATTGTGATACCGACCCTGCCGACAAATCAAACCACTTTGACGGAGCAAAATTCTTAGAAAATGAAGAATGTGTAGGTATGAAAGGCTACTTTGAGTTTATGGCTTCATATAAGAAATTCAATTTGGAAATTCGTTTGATGCGTGCCAATGAAAGCAAATTAGTAGATGGAAAACCATCTCCATTTTATGAGCCTACTGGAAAACAATTAGAAAGCGAAGAGTGGTTGCCTGCAATTTCAATTCCTATCAATCTCTATATGTCGGCTGACGATCGTGAGTTAGAAACCAAGGATTTTGACGATTACGACAAAATGATGGGATATACTGAAGCTGATTTTACAGAAAAAGACCGTAGAATAATTCATGCTTTAATGGACGCTTTTGGTATTACTGATTTCAAAACAGCTGCAATGGAGTTTTATTGGAATATAGATGGCTCAGGAACTCATGAAATGAACAACTTCTGGTTCTAAGATAAGAAAGTGAGGGTATAGCAAATTTGAAGTACACCCCGAAAGTTGTTTTGTCCAACTTTCGGGGGGACTCAATAGGGTATGCCTCGCTTACTTTTAAAGAGAACTTGCTATGTGAACGAAACCTTTGGCAGTACGTTCCCCATTGTCTTGAAAATGATTGCCTTCGTTCCAATCAAATTTTACGTTCACACCTTGTGTTTGATAAATTTCGATTTGCTTTGCCATACATTCTTTCACGGTTGATATAATTTTAGTTTTGGTATGGTCTTCTTTATCGCCCAAACTGAGATAGGCAAATTTCACTTTAGGCGTATTTTGCTCTGCATATTCCAACCAATCTTTATACCAAATAGAGGGGGAAGCCGAAACTATTCCATTAAAGAAATCTGTGTTGTAGGAAGTCCACAAGGTAAAAAGGCCAGCAAGTGAATATCCGCCTAAGATGATTTTCGGACGATAATTTTCGTAAAATCTTCGGAGTAAATAGGGGAGAAGTTGTTCTTTTATATATAATAAGGTGTTTGAAGCACCTTCGCCAAAGGGCGTTTTACCAAAAATAGGCGGTACGCCCCATGGAGTTAATTCCTCGTTCCATTTCGTAATTCTAATGGCAACGAAAATAAAATGAGAAGAAATATGTGCCTCAATATACGTTATTTCTTTTGCTAACTCTTCGACATCGTGGCTATCGACAGGCTGAAGGAAAAGAATTTCAGTCGGTTTATTGTCGGTAAGTATTTTCTTTGGAGAAAAAATGATGCACTCGTGGGTTCCTATTTTTATATTTTCTTTCTCGTGTTTCATATCATTTTGTATTTTAGGATAGCACAAATATATATATATTTTTTCGACTATTGAAAGTTGTTATCAAAACTTTTTAAGTGAAACTATTGGCGATGCAATGTAAATTTAATATCTTTGTAATTCTAACCATTGAATTTAAAATATTAAAAACGTTTTCTATGTCTGCATTTCGTACCATTGACGAGCTTATACTTCGTTTAAATCGAGAAAAAGCATTGATAAAAGATTTATTTGAGAAGCGCAAAGATTTATCTATACGTCGAAGTTATGCCGAAGAGATGTTAGATTATGATGCAGCGAGATTACGATTCCTTATAGAATCGGGTATCATTCATGAAAGCGGAGAGTTTGTTGAATTGGAAGACGTTTATCTTCGCTTTTTTGAAGAGGTTTTAGAAGTAAATGAAGAGGTAAATGTTTCTTCGGTAAAAGACTATATTGACAATCTAAATGCACAAATAGGCTACTTTCTGAAAGAAAATAACGAGCGACAAAAGTATGGCTATCAAAAGGAAGTGCGAAAGATATTGAAGAAAATTTCGCTTACAACTTTGCGTAATATTATTGATTTGAAGCGTAATATTAATAATACTTATAAGAACGAACCCAATTATAAAATTAAGATTGACAAGCTACGAGCGTTAGACGTGAAGCGTAACAATATAAAAATTTTGATTCATGAGTGCGAGCGAGTGTTAGACGAGCGACAGCCCACTTTCTTTTCTGTGGCAATGGACGTGCAAATGCGTGAAACGGTAAATGATGTGCGTGCAGAACTCATTGAGGCAGCCCATAGCTTGATTGAAATTCAAAAGCAAATAATTCAATATATTAATCTGATAGAGTTTCAAACTAAACGATTAAAAAAGCTGCGACGGTTAAAATATCTGCGCGACCAACTCATTATCAAGGAATATACAAACGTTGAGGCGGTAATGCTACGTTTAAATCCAGTGTGGCTTGAACCGCAAATGGGGTATCGATTAAAATTAAGTCTTGACTATCTGCGAACCTCAAACGAGGCTTTGGAGATATTGAAACTCTTAGAAAAACGAAAAAATAATCGTATAACCCGACAAGGACAGGAGGCTGAGGCTTTAGACACTGCCTATTTGAAGGCTACCACTCATACGCAACAAAGTGTAAGTCAGCAAGAAATGATAAATAGATTTAGGGCGCAGGCGCAAGATTTATTTACCTTTGTTCAGAACTATCGGTACAGAATTGAGGTTACGGAAGAAGAAAAGTTGGTACTTTTCTGCCAATTGGCATCGCAATATGCCGACCAATTGCAATTTACCGATACCATAGCAACCCACAAACAATGGGAATATCCCCTCATTTATATAAAGTAAAAGGAAATGAGACGTTCAGAAGAAATATTCAACATATTAAGTAAAGGTGGCTTTATCGTGTCGAATAGCATAAAACCGCAAAACAATCAGTTGTACGACCTTATTGAAGAAGACGAGCAAGAGTATGCCGACTATTTTGCAGGCATAGGTTTTCAACTTGATAAAGGCGACGGATATTACTATTTTTCACGTAGAGAAACGAAGGTTGATTTGCAAAGAAAATTAGAGGCAATGTGCAAATGGATTGACTATTTAGACTTTCTTACCACATTTAATTCCACCTTTGGCTCTGGTTTTGAATTTCATGTAGAAGATTTTCTAATTCAAATCAATTCCGATTTGGAACTGAAAGAAAAGGCGAAAAAACTATTTTTGGGAAAGAAAACCAATCAAGAGATAGTGGAAAAACTTATCAAGGAAATGGAAACAATGGGAGTTGTAGAACTTATTGATGAAACTGAAAGAGCCTATAAGGTTACGGCTGCTTTCCATTACTTAGAAGAACTTATCGATTGTTTAACCATTTCGGAGGAGATAGAAGATGAGATACCTCAATAAAATAATATTTATCAATAGTGCGCACGTTCCATATGGTGAAATAAAACTTGATGGTAATGTGCATTTTATAGGTACACAGGGAGTTGGGAAAAGTACTATATTGCGTGCATTGCTCTTCTTTTATAATGGCGATAAAAATAAATTAGGCATACCAAAGGAGAAAAAATCGTTCGATTCGTTCTATTTAGAATATGCCAATTCGTATATTGTCTATGAAGTAAAACGCGAAACGGGAACTTATTTTGTAGTGGCTTCTCGCATCAGAGGGCGTGTCATGTATCGATTTGTAGACACCGCCTACAAGCAATCGTATTTTATTTCGCCTTCAAATGAGGTGTCTTCAGAGTGGACAAATATTCGTGAACGACTGCCACAAGGGTGTTACGTTAGTCCTATTATTGAGCGTTACGAAGAATATAGAAACATTATTTTTGGTAATGTCAATGCTATTCGTCCAGAATATCGCAAGTTTGCTATTGCAGAAAGTGCAAAATATCAGAACATTCCACGCACCATTCAAAATGTTTTCCTCAATTCTAAACTCGATGCCAATTTCATTAAAGATACTATTATTGGTTCAATGAGTGATGAAGAAATAGCTATCGACTTGTCTTTTTTTAGAAATCAGGTTTACGATTTTGAACAAAAGTTTACCGATATAGCACGTTGGTATAAAAAAGACAAAAACGGTGTTGTAAAAATTCGCAAGGAAGCCGACATGGTTATTAATAGTTATCATGCCAATTTATATTTGCAACGTGAAATAAAAGTTGGGATTCAAAAGCTAAACTATGTTGAAGAGCGTGATAAGGCGTTACTCCCTGGTTTGGAACAAGAACGAATAGAACTGACAACACAGAAAGAACGCACGGAAAGACTGATTGACGAGGAAACAAAAACCTATCAAGCCAACCGTGATAAAGTGGTGAAAAGTCTGGCTATCTGCACTGATCGGCTCAAAGATATAAAACTAAAAAGAGAAAAATATGAGCAGTTGCAGATAGAAAAAATTATTGAGCGAGTTGAAAAAGAAGACCAAAGAAAGCAAGAAAAGAAGGCGCAGGAACAAATTCTCAATACTTTAACAGCATCTTTTACCAACATTAAAGAAAAATACAATACGCTTGAAACAAAAATTAGACAAGCCTTTGAAAGTGCAAAGAATAGTAAAACGGAAAGCATAAATGCTCATAATGCAGAGTTGCAACAAGAAATATTGCGCTTGCACGATGATATTTTGCAACGGAAACAGGCTGTTTTGGACGACTTGTTAGTGCGTTTTAATGATAAAAACGACTTGATTGCGCAGATGAAAGGGCAGGTGGCTACCTATAAACAAGAGCTTGTAAGAGTGGAAAATCAAGTTCATTATAAAGAAGAAATAGAGCGCAAAGAGCAGGAAAGAACGCAGATTAAAGACCGAAAAGTTTGGCTGGAAAATCAAGTTGAGCTATTAACGCAGCAAATTAAAGGCTTGCAGCAGACGGCAGAAATAGAAATTTCAAATAAAAAGCAGGAAGCCAACGGACAAATTCAACCTATTGAGTTGAAAATAAACGAGTTGTTGAACAAGAAAATGCAACTCGACGAATTGATAGAACGCAGTAAAGGGTCGTTAGCTAATTGGATTTCGGTGAATAATCCGAAGTGGTTGGAAAGTTATGGAAAACTATTAGACGAGGAAAATGTACTTTATAATACGTCGCTTGACCCGAAAATTACGGCAGAAAACGACACTATTTTTGGTTTGAAAATTAATGTTAATCGCATTAATAGAGTAGTGCGTACGCCAGAAATGGTAAAAAACGAAAAGGAAAGAATAGAAAAAGAAATAGCCGAAGCAACGAAAAAGCGAAACAATATTCAAACTTCGTTGGAAAAATCGATTGCTGAAAGTAATACGAAGTACACGAATTTGATAAAGAAAATAAGGGAGGAGAAATTTAATAATAGTGCAGAATTGAGCCAAATTCAAAATAAATTGAAGAAGGCTAATGCTGATTTTATGCAATTGGAAGCCAAAGAAAATGAGTGGAAAATTGCGGAAAAAGAACGTATAAATGCTGAAATAGGAAAAATATCGCTCCAGATTGTTCAGGCAGAAGATGAGAAAAAACGATTGGAAGAGAAACGCATCAGCGATGAAAAGAATCTTGATAAGGTTTTGAAAAATAAAGAAACCGAAATAAGCGCAAAGGTTCAAGCAAAAATAGATGTGTTAATAACGGAAATTGCTGCCTATGAAACGAGAATGAAAGAACAAATAGCTGACAATGAACAGCAATTGTTGAAAGAATTGTCGGGGGCTGGTGTTGATAAAATTGCGATTGAAAGTACGCAAAATAAGATAAAAGCGATAGACTTCGAGTTGGCATTTATTGAGAAAAGTAAAGGGGATTATTACGGATATAAAAAGGATAAGGAGGAACTTTTTGATAAAGAGCCAACGTTAAAAGAGGAGAAACGAAAGGCAGAAGAAAAGCGTAATTCGTTAGAAGAGCGTTTTGAACGGACACGCAAACAGCACAACGAAGGCTTAAATCGTATTAAAGGTAGTTTGAAAACTTGCTACGAACGAATTGACGATATACGCAAAGGGCTTGAGGCGGCTGCTCAATTTCGTGAGCAAGATAGTTATGCCGAATTTTTATCGTTTATTCTTGAGAAGCAAGAAACAACTGAACCAACCAAAGCTGTATTAGAAAATTTGCGAGTAAAGATACGTGACCAACAAGCAAAATTGCATAATTTTCACCAGAATGTAAATCAATTTAAGTCGAATTTTTCAAGTAAAAATACATTTAATTTTTCGACAGAACTTTCAACCGATAAGGATTACATAGTCTTTGCCGAAAAGTTGTATGAATTTATTGAGAATAATAAAATTGAAGAATACAAAAATCAGGTTAGCGAACATTATGTTTCTATTTTGCAGCGCATATCGAAAGAGGTAGGCGATATAAAGATGAAAAGTGGCGATATAAACAAAGTGATAAATAATGTCAATGCTGATTTTCGTGAACGCAACTTTGCAGGAGTTATAAAAAGTATTGAGTTAAGGTCGGAAAGGAGCGAAGATGCGTTGATGCGCCTATTGGAAAGTATAAAAGAGTTTAACGATGAACATCGATTTAGTTTTGGACAATTGAATCTTTTTTCGGAAACGGAAGATAAAACAGATGTGACCGAGAAAACAATCAATTATTTATTGCGATTGGTAAAGGTGCTTTTGAATGATGAACATCGAGAACTTCTGTCGCTTAAAGATACCTTTAAACTTGAATTTCGCATTGTTGAGAATGATAATGATACAGGTTGGATAGAAAAGATATCAAACGTTGGCTCTGACGGAACTGATATTTTAGTGAAGGCGATGGTCAATATTATGCTCATCAACGTGTTCAAGAAATCAATGTCAAGAAAGTTTCAAGACTTTAGTTTGCATTGCATGATGGACGAAATTGGAAAATTGCACCCTGAAAACGTAAAGGGAATACTCGATTTTGCCAATGCAAGAAACATTTTTTTGGTAAATGGTTCGCCAACATCGTATGATGTAGCCGATTACAAATATACTTATTTGTTGAAAAAGAATAATCGCTCAATGACTATGATAATTCCTTTGATGATACAAAAATGAAGAAAACTGCAATAACATTGTCCCTATTGCGCAAACTTTTAATTTTAGAAGAAGGAAAAAGTTTGCCCGGAAGTCAGCTAAAAGGCGACTGGGTGGAGCAATTGCTTGATGAAGCTACGCTTGTTTGCGATGTGCAAAAAAGTAGAAAACGATATTTTGTGGCAAATTTAGCAGCTTTTCGCCAGTTCGTAACATCATTTTTTGGTATTGAAAATATAGAAAATGCGATAAATGCACTGAGTGATGAACATTTGACAAGAGCTGAGGCGGTAAAAGCAACAGGTGGGTCAAAGCCGAAAAGCATACGTTCAATGACTGGATTTTTAGTTAATTCGTACCAGCCCATACAGGCTACGTTGAATAAAATGCCAATCGTTATTGCTCCGCCTAAAGGGAGTTTTTATTTCATTGCCGATTATGAAAATTTTGAAATACCTTCCTATATTACAATTGTTGGAGTTGAAAATGCGGAGAACTTTCGATACATTCGGCAGCAACAATACTTGTTTTCTGGAATAACTCCATTATTTGTATCACGCTATCCACAAAATGGGGATTTAATAAAATGGCTGCAACGTATTCCTAACTCATATTTGCACTTTGGCGATTTAGATTTGGCAGGAATAAATATCTTTCAAACTGAATTTAAACCTTATTTAAAAGAACGAGCATCGTTTTTTATTCCTAACGATAGTGCCTTACGTCTTTCTAAGGGAAATCGTGAGCGTTATGATATTCAATTGGAAAAATTTGGAAAAATTAAATCGACGGATAAGAATATTCAAAAACTTATCGATTTAATTAACCTTTATCATCGTGGATACGACCAAGAAGGCTTTATAGAATCAGAGAGATAGGGGACACAAAGGATTCTATATATATAAGGTGTTAACCTGACGATATTCTGTAAAAACAAAAAAAAGCACTTTTTTTGAAAAAAGTTCTTGAAAAGTTTGGAGTGTATTGAAAAAAACTATACCTTTGCACTCGCTTTTCAGAAATACAATATATTTTTGTAAAAACGAATAGCCGAGCGAAACTCGGACAAGAGTTTACCACCGTAAAAGAAAGCGTTCTTTGAAAAGATTTACATAGACAGAGAAGTAGTACAAGAGTCATCTACTGCGTTTTTAATGTGGTAGATGGGTAATAGAAACGAAC